>MDTD01111343.1_pt1 | contig 11942 bp, 11 predicted proteins | sample 811221 | NCBI WGS metagenome assembly MDTD01 (sample SAMN05326646, study PRJNA326480) | marine metagenome | isolation source: seawater | place: Pacific Ocean: South West | collected 2011 | reverse complement strand
TGTACTGTTTGTGCTGGTGCCCCCCCTTCATTGGCCCAATCACCAACCCGTTCCTGAACAGGAATATACTCCCTGCTATGAGTGTCTTTTAATAAATTAATAACCTGGTTTTTCGCTTCTTTTAATAAGATCTTATCCTGTGGGCGCTTAGGACCTGAAATGGTAGGTTCAATAGTTCCCAGATCCAGTTCTACTTCCTTGTGGTACTCAATCTCATCTTCAGGGTTTCTCCAAAGCAAGTTTTCCTTAGCATAAGCCTCTACCATGGCGATATGATCCTCAGATCTGTTGGTCTTTTTCATATAAGCCAAGGTTTGAGTATCGATGGGCCAATGCGTATCAGTACACCCAAACTCAGGAGACATATTTGATATAGTCGCCCGGTCCGGTACAGTTAAGTTCTCTAAACCAGGACCAAATATTTCTACAATCTTTCCTACCACTCCGACATCTCTCAGTACCCTGGTAATTGTCAAAACAAGGTCTGTAGCCGTAGTTCCTTCCTTCATTTTGCCAGTCAACTTTAACCCTACAACCTCTGGAAGAATCATATAGATCGGCTGACCTAGCATAGCTGCTTCAGCTTCAATTCCTCCAACACCCCATCCGAGTACACCTATTCCATTTACCATAGGCGTATGAGAATCAGTTCCAACCAGCGTATCAGGGAAGAGATAGCCATCCCTTTCGATCACCCCTCTGGCTAAGTATTCTAGGTTGACCTGATGGCAGATACCCATACCGGGAGGCACTACAGAGAAATTAGAGAATGCTTGTTGTGCCCACTTGAGTAGCTTGTATCTTTCCTCATTTCGCTGATATTCGAGGTCAACATTTCTTTTATAAGAATTGGCTGTTCCAAAATATTCAACCATCACGGAATGGTCTATCACCATATCTGCAGGTACAACTGGATTTGTTTGACTCGTGTCTTTTCCCTTTCTAGAAACCTCAGAACGGATAGAAGCAATGTCTACAACAGCTGGTACACCAGTAAAGTCTTGCATCAGTACCCTTGCTGGTGTATATGGAATATCTTTTTGACCAGCAGTAGATTTCCAGTTTAGCAATGTTTCGAGATGCTCCTCGTTAACTGCAAAGTCATCGTAGTTTCTAATGGCATTTTCTAATAAGATCCTTATAGAATAAGGAAGTTTCTTTACTTCTGACCTTTTTTTTGCCAGTTCGCTTAGACTAAAATATTTATGTTTTCCAAGGGGGGAAGAAAGCTCTTTTTCAATGCCAAAAAAATCTTGTGCCATATCAATAGTATGTTTTGGTAGTTAGATCTTGATTATAAAGTGCTCAAAGATAATGTATCTCAGGCTCAAGCAGTAATAGAGATCATTTATATCATTGATAAAAAGGATAATGTATCAACATTGTCGGCGTAGTCATTTAATTCAGGCAACTGTGCTTTTCCAAATGGTACATGACTTTTGCCAACAATGCATTGGATTTTTTCTTCATTCTGATCCAATTTTATCGTCAAATCTTGTTGACCTTTATAAACCTCTGCATATAGAACAGCCAACGGTGAAACTAGTTCAGTAGTTTCGACCCAAAGAAGGAAACCCGTATCTAAATGGGGTGTTTTGTTAATAAGGTAAATGGATTTATAATATTCATAGTTGTTTTGGTATTTATGATTATTTGAAACGTATTCAAATTTATTGAAGTGATTCAGTAAATGTTTTGGGTCATAATCATGGGGAATGAAAACTTTTGATACATTTCTACATCCGAGCCCATAATACCAAAAAATATCTCTACTTAATGCCCATAGATCATCACTTGTTTCATTTCCATCCAATATGGCTACAGAGGTTCTGTTTTTTCTGATGAGGTTGGGAATCTGCTTGAAATAATATTCAAAGTATCTAGAAGTATTATCACTTCCCGTGGCAATTACGGCATCAATTTCTGTCAGTCGCTCTCTAATACTAATATTTTTCTTAAAAGCGGGTTCAATCTCAATAATCCAACTGACCAATAACTTAATGAGAAATGAATCCTGCGAACTGGTTTTGATGGCCGCAAAATGGCCAGAAATAAGTACAGAGAGTAGATCATGAAATCCCACCATTGGAATATTCCCTGCCATGATAATGCCTACTATTTTTGGAACCTCAGGTTCTAAATTGTACCCATTTACCCATTTGTTAAGTTTGTCTTGAGTGAGTATATATGCTAAGCCATCAAAGGCATGCTTTACACTATCAGAAGTAAACCATCCATTTTCATTTTTTGCTCTGAGAGAGAACTCAGCAATTTCATCTTGGGTTATATTATTAATTCTTTTTCCAAGCTGGACAAAAGTTTCGACTCTGGTGTTGATATCCATTAATATTACAGATTTTGGCTTGTCAGCAAACTTATTGTGAATATTTTTGTTCCCTAATAGAAAATACACTTAAAAAAGGTCCACAATGGCAATAATGATTACAGATGAATGCATCAATTGCGGTGCATGTGAGCCCGAATGCCCAAATACAGCCATATACGAGGGAGGTGAAGAATGGAAATGGTCAGATGGTACAGATTTGACAGAGGTTGAGATGGAGGATGGAACAATGGTTGATGCTGGGGAATCACAAGAGCCTGTTTCAGACGAATTCTACTACATTGTTTCTGGAAAATGTACGGAGTGTACTGGTTTCCATGAAGAACCCCAATGTGCTGCTGTTTGTCCTGTGGATTGTTGTGTGCCAGATCCTGACTATGAAGAGTCTGAAGATGAATTGGCAGCAAAGAAAGAATGGTTACATGTTTGATTAACGCATTCTTTTGCGCTTGATCAAATAAGCTCCCAGAACTTTATCAAAAGAATCTGAAGTATTTACCTCTACAAGGTCAATCTTTAGCTGTCCACACCTTAGTTGGATGTCTTTGTATAGGGCATCCATTTGGGTTTGGTATTGTTGCTTGACTTCGTGAGGATTCAATTTAATAGATTCATTGGTTTCCAGGTCAATAAAGCGGTGAGGTCTGTCCTCAAAGTCAAACAAGAGTTCTGTTTTATGGTCTGAAATATGAAAAATAATAATCTCATGTTTTTCGTGTTTCAGGTGTTGGAGTGCTTTGTAGATCTTTTCTGTTTCATTTTCTTTTTGGAACATGTCACTGAAGATGATAATCAGAGACCTCTTGTGGATGTTTCCAGCTACTTCATGTAGAACCTTAGCTACATCGGTTGATGGAGTAGGTTTTCTTTCAGTGACATCGCTTAAGGTAGTCAGGATTTGGGTAAGATGACTTTTGGTTGTTTTAGAAGCTGTTTGAAACTCAATTCTGTCAGAAAAGCCGGTGATGCCTACTGCATCTCGTTGGGAAGTCAATAAATAAGCCAATGCCCCCGCACAAATGGAACTAAACCGGATTTTGTCAACACCGGGTTTGGGGTAATACATTGAACTGGAAGTATCAATCAAGATATGACACCTGAGGTTGGTTTCCTCTTCATACTGCCTGGTATAAAGCCGGTCTGTTCTTGCAAATACCTTCCAATCAACATGTTTGGTACTTTCTCCGTAGTTGTAGAGCTTGTGCTCTGCAAACTCCACTGAAAATCCATGATATGGAGATTTGTGAAGACCGGTAATAAAGCCTTCTACTAATTGCTTAGCAAGAAATTCAAAGTCCTCAAATTGCTTGATATTGGCAAGCCTTATATTCATGTATGTCGCTTCATTAGGGTTTATTGATCTAGTGAATCACGAATTTAGTGAATTAACGATAGCGTGTTTAAATATTGGCTGTTTGCATTTGTCTGATTTAAAATGCTATATTTAAAACTTTAAAATCAGTAATAAGGTAAATTATTTGTATTATAATTTAAAGCGTTGTGGAAGAGAATAAGGATAAGGGAAGAGATGAAATCTATTCAGAGAGAGTAAGAGCAGGGAAAAGGACTTACTTTTTTGATGTTAAATCAACTCGCTCCAATGATTATTATTTAACAATCACCGAAAGCAAAAGAAGGTTTAAAGATGATGGTTTCTTTTACGAGAAGCATAAAATTTTCCTTTATAAAGAAGATTTCAACAAATTTGTTGAAGCACTCAATGAGACTGTAAATCATGTAAAGAACGAATTGCTTCCTGAGGTCGATTTTTCTCAATTTGATCATCTCAATGATAGCAGGGAAAGCGATGATGATAAGATTGATGTTGCAACCGATGATGATTCAGAATTAAAATGGGACTAATAAAACCAAGAATTTAAATAAATTGAAGCTCTTGAAATAATCAAGGGCTTTTTTGTTGCTGTAAAATGAACCGTACCTTAATTTTTTTTGGGATACTGGCTGCCATTCTGGGGGTTTTAATATGGTTTTTTTCAAACATATTTATTTACCTCACTATAGCAGTAGTTCTGGCTACAGTCCTTCGTCCATTAACAAATCAAATTCTTAGGATCCAACTTCTGGGAGGTAGGATTCCCCGGTTCTTAGCCATTATTTTTTCCTTCCTTGTAGTTTTGATGGTCTTTACTGCTTTTATTATTCTTTTTATTCCCCTTATTTCAGATCAGATTGAGGTCATCTCCACTCTTGATTTTGAAAAGGCTGTAGATAGTGTCCTTAAGCCATTGAAATCTTTAGAGGCATTTATGATAGGAAACCAATTAGTAGACTCTGAGCCTGGATTTATTGTAGATGGACTTAAATCTTCTGTTTTTAATCTGTTACAGAATATTAACTTCACCCAGGTTATCAATGAATTGATCTCATTTACAGGGAGTTTTTTTATTGGAATACTAGCTGTGACCTTTATCACTTTTTTTCTACTCTATGAAAAAGGTATTCTAAGAAGGCAGATTATTTCATTGGTTCCAAATAAATATTTTGAAGTTTTTATTGCGGCCTTGTATAAGATAGAAAAACTACTCTCCAACTATCTGATTGGCCTTCTTTTTCAGATGTCCGCCATTTTTACCATTGCTTCTATAGGCTTATCTATCCTTGGGATCAATTATGCAGTTACCATTGCTATTTTTGCGGCATTCGCTAATCTTATTCCGTATCTTGGACCAATCCTGGGGTCTGTATTTGGAATTTTAGTTGGAATTCTGACATCAGGGAGCCTGGAGATCAATCAGGAGACTATCTTTCTGATTATCAAAATTGTTTCTGTTTTTGGTGTTGTTCAGGCTACAGATAACATTGTATTGCAACCGCTTATCTTTTCTAAAAGTGTAAAAGCGCATCCACTAGAGATATTTGTGATTATTTTTGTGGGCGCGGCAATCGCCCAGATTCCTGGAATGATTGCTGCCATTCCTGCATATACTGTGATAAAGGTTTCAGCCACTGAGGCTTATGCAGGTTTTAAGAGATATAAAGTATTTAAGAATTAATTTTCTATGGGGTTGAGATGTGGTATTGTTGGATTACCGAATGTAGGTAAATCCACATTATTTAATGCATTGTCAAATGCAAAAGCAGAAGCAGCGAACTTTCCTTTCTGCACAATAGAACCGAACGTGGGGGTGATTACAGTTCCCGATGAGCGGCTGGATATTTTAAAAGGCTTGGTCAATCCTCAGAAGATCATCCCAACAGCCATTGAATTCGTTGATATCGCCGGACTTGTGAAGGGAGCCAGCAAGGGTGAGGGTTTGGGGAATCAGTTCCTTGCCAATATCAGGGAAACAGATGCGATCATTCATGTGATTCGATGCTTTGATGATGACAATATTGTGCATGTAGATGGTCGCGTTGATCCGATTACTGATAAAGAGATCATCGATACGGAATTGCAGCTCAAAGACCTTGACTCAATTGACAAACGAATTTCAAGGATAGAAAAGATAGCCAAGACAGGAGATGCCAAGGCAAAAAAAGAACATGATGTCCTTTTAAAGTTTAAAAACCACCTGGAAAGCGGCCAAAATGCACGTTCCCTTGAATTGGACAAAGAGGAATGGGCATTTGTTAAAGAACTTCAATTGCTTACAAGTAAACCGATCATTTATCTGGCTAATGTAGATGAAGAAAGCGTGTCGACGGGGAATGAATGGAGTAAGAAGCTCATTGAAGGAGTCGCCTCGGAAAATGCACTGGTAGTGATTGTTTGTGCAGGCTTAGAAGCCCAGATTGCTGAATTTGAAGATGTAGAGGAGAAGAAAATGTTTCTTGAAGAGTATGGTTTAAAGGAATCGGGGTTAAATAAGCTCATTAAAGCAGCTTATGAACTATTAGATCTTGTTACCTATTTTACTGCCGGAGTTCAAGAGGTCAGAGCATGGACAATTAAAAGAGGTTGGAGTGCACCTCAAGCTGCCGGAGTCATTCATACTGATTTTGAGAAGGGTTTTATTAAGGCAGAAGTGATTAAGTTGGATGATTATCAAAAGTTTAAAACTGAACAAGGATGTCGGGAAGCAGGTAAAATGGCCATAGAAGGAAAAGATTACATTGTCAAAGATGGTGACATCATGCACTTTAGATTCAATGTGTAATTAAAACCTCACAGTAATTTTTTTGTAACCTACCAATTCTTCGTAATTGTTGGCTGGATTTCTAAAATAGCAGAGTATTTCATATTCATTCTCAGTCTGAAATTTAGATCCTTCGAAATAGTAATAGGGCAGGTTGTCTGATTGGACCCAATACATATAATTATAGTACCCCTGTTTGAGTGGAAATGATCCCATATAGGCTTGCTCATCTGTATTATAAGTCAATCGATTAGAGTTTTCAATGCGCCAATTATTGAACCTGCCAGCCACATAAACCTGGCCATCTATTTTGTCTGAAAGCAGTTTAAAATGGGTTCGAACATATTCACTTTCAAGAAAAGAATCATTGGGGTCCTGGTTTTCCAAATAATAATTACCATTTAAATCTTCATGAATTTGAGTGTAAGCAAGATTGTTTCTGGGTTGGTCAAGATTGATATAGGCTTCAATAACTGAGTCAGTTTTGATAACCCTCGAAACATTCATTGCCCGGTAATCCACTGTCCGTAAATCGAAAAATCGGAATTCATTGATTCCAGGGAAATTGTTCTTCAGATCAAAAAGCCTGAATTCAAGGGTCTTTAAGTCATTTCGTACGGAAGATGGCTGTAGGTCGGAAACGGCGGTAAGCCACTGATGATTTTGGAGAATAATGAATTTAAGATCTCCCAGGGCGTTGATATTTCCTAATTTTTCATAATTGACTGAGAAGTTAATCTGTTGTAACTCGTCTTTTCGTTGCAGGTTGGTGCTGAGTTGTGGTGAAGGTTCTATAACCACATTGTTTTCGTAAACGATCACCTTTCTCGTTAGTACAAGGTCATCCTCAGTATCCCTGAAGACTTTGATAATATAGTTTCCGGCTATAGTGGGTACTGGCAATACAGATTCATAATGAACATAAGGGATGCGCGTATTGGCAGAATATTCAAATTTGTCAATGGGAAATGAGTTGTAATCATCGAGAAATCGGATGTCAGGTAAACCGGAGGGACGCCAGTTGGCATTACAATGAATAAAGCTGGCATATAGGTTTTCATAGTTTTCTTCTGAGAGATCAAAGGAGAGTAGAATGGATGGATCTCTCTTCATGTCAAATACAGGGTTTTGCATGCTGTTTTGTCCATAATTTCCAGGAAATACCTGGACAAGTCTCACATTCACACTATAGTCCACGTTATCAAATATTAATCTTTGTAAATTATTTTGATTTGAATTGGTGGTGACGGGTACGCAACTTGTCATTAATAATAGTAGTGCTATTAATACTTTGTTAAATGAATCCATAAATTTGTCTTGATGCATTACAACTTTTTTTTATTCATTAGAGTCTTTAAATAAATAAACGATCTGAATGCAATTCAGTGATGAAGATTTAATCAAAGGCTGCTGTAAACATAATCCAAAAGCACAGCAACAATTGTATGATACGTTCTCTCCGAGGATGTATGCAGTTGCTTTGCGCTATACAAAAATGCAGCAAGAAGCTGAAGATATTCTTCAGGAAGCTTTTTTGAAGGTTTTCAATAATATAAACAACTTCAGAAAGGACTCTTCACTGGCATACTGGATAAAGAGAATTGTAATTAATACAGCCCTCAATCATCAACGGAGTAAGCTGTATCTATATCCAATGGTTGATATTTCAGACCTAAATAAAAGAAGCACCGATGATATTGCATTATCGTCTTTGGGTCAGAAAGAACTATTGGAGATGGTCAAGAGATTACCAAGCGGATGTCAGGTGATTTTCAATCTCTATGCGATTGAAGGTTACAAGCATCATGAGATTGCTGACATGTTGGATTTAAGTGAAGGTACTTCTAAATCCCAATATGCTAGAGCAAAAAGCTTGTTGAAGGATTGGATAGAAGAAAGTAACAAAGTAAACTATGGCAAAGCGGGAGAACTTTGAAGGAGATAGTTTCGAAAAGCGTTGGAGGGATGCGATCGGTGAAACCGCAGAACAGCCGCCTTCTCATGTTTGGGATGGAATAGAAAGAGAATTAGCACTTCAGCAGCTAAAGGTTCTTAAACAAAAGAATAAGGTCTATCAATGGGCTGCAGCAGCATCCATTTTTATTGCTTCATTATTCGGTATCAATTATTTTATTTCAGACCGTGTAGTATACACGCAGGTCATTTCACCAGAAGAATTTAATTTGAGTGCCCTTGAGGATGATCAGGGGAGCTTCATCTTGAATATAGAAGAGGAGAAACCAGGCCATCAGACCTACGAGACAAGTTTGTTTTTTGCCGGTGCCAAAACACTAGACGAATCTCAGGAGGAAGCAGGTAGACATGAAAAATACCTGGCCATCAGTCAAGAGCCCACGAGAAGAACTGCTTTCGACCGAACAATAGAAGCAAACTTAGATCGGGATATGCATATGAATCAGATGATCATTAGTGGCATAGAGGAGGAGAAGCATTCTGTCAAAGGTGAAAGAAATAAGTTTTGGGCAGGTGTTGTAGCAAGTTCTGGAAGTTTTGATCCTAATTATCAGTCTGGTGCGAATAACCTTTTATCCAATAATCTGGATGCCTCGTCAGGCAATACCTTTGCACTGGCTAATTCAGCTCGAATTGCTGAAGAATCCCCATCTATTAGAGAAAGTATGAAAGCGGGGACCTCATATGCTTTGGGACTCAATTTTGGGATGAAAATCACAGATAAATGGGTGATTGAGAGTGGTGTTCAGTATGCTCGATCAGATATCACTACCCAGACAAATATGATCGTTGAGTCTTCTGAGGTAGTAGAGCCAATAGCAGCAAGTTCAGAAACAAAAGGAGTGACAAAATTGAGCAGCTTTGTTTCCAAAGAAAATGTTGTTGAATATTCTTATAGAGATGTCCAAATGGACAATCAATTTCAATTTGCAACCTTCCCATTAAAAGCAGGCTACTTGGTAGTTGATGGTCCACTAAATATCATGGTGAATGCAGGAGTCTCGACTAATATTTATTTAGGAAATAAATTGACAGATCCTTCAAATGAAGTGGCAAATGTATCCATAGGCCCTGGAAGCGGATCACCATATAGAGAAGTTAGTTTTACAGGCATTGGAGGACTGCAGGTTGGCTATCACTTTTTGGAGAATTTTGATGTGATCGTTGAACCTTATCTAAGACAACCGATCACATCTCTCACCAAGGAAAGTACTTCTTTTGTTGCGTCCCCAAGTGGCTTAGGCATAAATACCGGGTTGAGATATAGATTTAATTAATATCTGTTACAACCAATTCTGAAACATAGGTGTCTATATGATTAGCAATGAACTAATAATATGGAAGTGGAGAATAAATCATCGTCAGAAGATCAGAAAGATCTCATCAAACTAACTACCCTTACATTGATTATCCTTGTCTTAATGACCCTGTTTTATATAGGATAGCAAGGATTTTATATAAGATAGTAAGGAGGTTTCTACAAACATATTTACAAACAATCTTCTTGATTATATTAGTTTTGAAGATTGAAGAACCGAACTATGTCTGAGAAACCAATTTCCTCTTTTATAGAGAAGCATTATTTACATTTCAATGCTGCTGCACTAGTTGATGCAGCTAAAGGGTATAATCATCATCTGGCCAGTGGAAAAAAGATGTTAATATCTTTGGCCGGGGCTATGAGTACAGGTGAGTTGGGGATTTCCCTGTCAGAAATGATTCGGAATGATAAAGTACATATTATCTCCTGTACAGGAGCAAACCTGGAAGAAGACATCATGAACCTGGTTGCTCATTCTCATTATAAGCGGATTCCTCATTACCGGGATTTGACACCTGAAGACGAGCGAATGCTCCTTGATAAAGGATTAAACCGAGTTACAGACACCTGTATCCCTGAAGAGGAAGCATTTCGTAGAATTCAGGAACACATATTTAAGATTTGGAAAGAGGCAGAAGAAAAGGGAGAGCGGTATTTTCCTCATGAGTTTATGTATAAGCTTTTGGAAAGTGAAGTGCTAAATGAGTATTTTGAAATCGACCCTAAAAACAGCTGGATGCTAGCCGCTAAAGATAAAAATTTACCAATGGTGGTGCCTGGCTGGGAAGACTCAACACTTGGAAATATTTTTGCCTCTTATTGTATTAAGGGTGAACTCAAGGCTACGACGATGAAGTCTGGGATTGAATACATGATGTATTTAGCTGATTGGTATACCAAAAATGCGGAAGACAAAGGAATAGGTTTTTTTCAGATTGGCGGTGGTATAGCCGGAGATTTTCCTATTTGTGTAGTTCCAATGCTTTATCAAGACCTTGAAATGGAAGAAACTCCTTTTTGGAGTTATTTCTGCCAGGTATCAGATTCTACAACAAGTTATGGGTCATATAGTGGAGCTGTTCCCAATGAGAAGATTACCTGGGGAAAGTTGGATATAGATACTCCAAAATATATCATTGAATCCGATGCTACTATTGTAGCTCCCCTTATTTTTGGTTACGTACTTGGTTGGTAGTAGTAGCTAAGGCTTTAGCTTAGGATCAAGCTCCCCACGCATAAATTGATTGTATTCCTCACAGCTTATGTAGGCCTCGCCAACGGAGAAGGGGCATGTCTTATAGATCTTATCAAAAGGTCCTTGGGTAATCAGCACACCAGTCCCATTACATACAGGGCAAATCATTTTTTTGAGCCCACCACAGTCATAATCATCTCCCTGAAGCTCTTGTTGAATCTCTTTTGTCTGGCTTTTACTAATCTTTGCATACTCATCCTCGGCAAGCTGCAAATACTTGACCGCCATATCATAAAACCGGCCCTGTGTGCCTTTCAATTGGATGTATTTATTAAGCCAATTGATGCTTTGCTTAAATTTATTAAGGTGGAAGCTGTTTCTTCCAAAATAATAGGCCATATTAGATGGAAGAGATTCCATATGCTCCATTACATAAAGGAATTCTTTGTTGGCATTTGAGTAGTCACCAGATTCCATGAGGGCAACTCCTTTATCCATTCTTCTTGTTAGTTCTCCAACGGTGTGGTTTTGACCTATCAATTGATAGGTAAATAGTATTGAGCAGACAACGAAAATAGCTTTCATAGTTCTAAACTGTAAAGATGCCTATTTAAATGGTTTAGGCTAGCCTTTTTAGGTATATAATTAAATTCATAGCATCTTTTACCTTTGTAGTATATAATGGATGTTTATAGAACAATAATTGATCCAATTATCGTTTTTGAATTGTATGATAACAGGTGTTGTGAATATGAAGTTTTTCTATTTGTTCATTTTTATATTTTGTGTTGGGCAGGTATCGCTGGCACAGTCAACCAGAGATGTAAAGCCGGAAGCTCCTGCTCCGAAATATCAATCTCAAAAGGTTAAGAAGAAAAAAGGTTTTCTGGGGCTCTTTAAGAAAAAGAACAAAAAAGTCAAACAAAGGACTCAAGAGGAAGAAGTAGCTGCTTTTAGAGAAAGGCTGAAAGAAGTTTATAAACAAAAGGCGAAGGATCAGAAAGAGGCAGA
>MDTD01197580.1_pt1 | contig 11943 bp, 8 predicted proteins | sample 811221 | NCBI WGS metagenome assembly MDTD01 (sample SAMN05326646, study PRJNA326480) | marine metagenome | isolation source: seawater | place: Pacific Ocean: South West | collected 2011 | reverse complement strand
GCTTGAAGGGTGCACCACCAATATTCTTCAAGTGTTTCTCCTTTCCAAGCAAAAACAGGCACACCTGATTTTGCAATCGTTGCGGCAGCGTGATCTTGGGTGGAGAAAATATTACAACTTGCCCACCTTACATCAGCACCAAGTTCGACCAAAGTTTCTATCAACACTGCTGTTTCCACTGTCATATGAAGAGAGCCAGTTATTTTTTTGCCTTTTAAGGGGAGATCTGGACCATATTTTTTTCTGGTAGCCATTAGACCAGGCATTTCTTTTTCAGCTATTTCTAATGCCTTACGACCATCATCAGATAGTTTCAGATCCTTAACTTTATATGGCAAGTTTTCTATAATTTTATCTGTAATAGTTTCATTCATTTCAACTCCTATAATTTTAATAAAAGGGTTTCAACCATGTCAGTTTTTTCCCAGGTAAATTCTTTAAGCTCCCTTCCAAAATGACCATAGGCAGCTGTTTTTCTATATCTTGGTTTTTTTAAGTCTAGATGAGCAACAATTTCGCCAGGGCGGAGAGGAAATAATTCTCTAGCAAGTTTTGTCAATGATTCATCATCCTTTTTTCCAGTTCCATTGGTTTTAACGTAAAAAGAGGTTGGTTCTGCAACTCCTATTCCATATGATAACTGAACTTCACAGTGATCAGCTAAATCTGCTGCAACCATATTTTTTGCTATGTAGCGAGCCATGTATGTTGCGCTCCTATCAACCTTTGATGGATCTTTACCAGAAAAAGCTCCACCACCATGGGGTGCGTAACCACCATAAGTATCAACAATAATTTTTCTTCCGGTTAATCCTGTGTCTGCCTCAGGGCCACCGTAAACAAACCTACCTGTGCCATTTACGATGAAATTTTCACTATATGGGTAACCATATGAATCTAGTACAGGCTTTATTACGCGATCAATAACTTCTTTTTCAACATATTTTAGCTCAGACTCCTCAGACCCGTATTCTTTAACCATGTCATCATGTTGGGTTGCAATTACAGTCTTTTCAATACTTACAGGGCTACCATTTTCATATGCTACCGAGACCTGCGATTTTCCATCAGGCCTAAGCCATTTCAAATCTCCAGATTTTCTAAGATCGGTTAATTTTTCAGTTAAACGATGACTTATTTGTATAGGAAGAGGCATTAGTTCTGGAGTTTCCTTACATGCATACCCAAACATGAGTCCTTGATCCCCAGCACCTTGACTAGCTAGATCATCTGAATCAACACCTTGAGCAATTTCAGGACTTTGAGCATTTAACCTTGATAATATCTCGATATCAATAGGATCTACTCCGCTATTATTTTTATCATACCCTATTTCTATAATAGTATCTTTAACAACTTTTGTAACATCAATATTTGCATTAGTTCTGACCTCTCCAGATATCACCACTAATCCTTTTGTTGCGAGTGATTCACATGCAACATGAGATTCATTGTCTTGCGCTAAAATGGAATCTAAAATTGCATCTGAGAAGGCGTCGCATGCCTTATCTGGGTGCCCTTCAGTCACGCTTTCAGAGGTGAATAAAAATTTTGCCATCTTATTAACTTCCTTATCTTGTAGTAAAAATTAAGGTCTAAACTTATATTTTATTTAATTGTATTGTTGTGTATTTATACAAAATTTTCTGTAAATATTTGCTAATTCTTGAAGCATCTCTACAGAGGATTGAAAATTATATGACATAATATGCTCAACATTTAAACCAACAGGAACTTTTAAATTATTATGAATGATAAAATCTAAAATTTCATTTAAAACTTCAATTGCAACATCCAAAGACCGTTCGGTCATTGATCCAGGCCTTCCATTTAAATACCTTTCAGTATCTTTTGGAATTTCGACTCCAAGCCATTTCAAAAAATCAATGTTTTTTTGAGATGAAACTGGTGCAAAGCTTAGGAGGATTCTCCTAGGGAAGGTATTTACCTTATCACATCTTTCTTGATAGTTTTTAATCATTTTAATGATGTTACTCGAATCGCAAAGCACTTGTGTTGTAAAAAATTCTGCACCACATTTACTTTTTTTTATCAGATTTTTAGATTCTCTTTTTCTGCTAGGTATGCAAATCCCTCCGCATAAGATACTATTTTTGCCTTGTCTGTTACCTTCAGATATTTTCTCTAACGATTCGTTAACCGTTGGGCCAGGATATTTTTGTTTACTAGACTCACCTCCAACAATAATTAAATTATCTATTTCATATTTATGATATGTCTCTTGAAACCATTCCATTTGATTTTTTAAAGGTATATGTACAACAACTCGGTTTATAATTGCCTCTATTCCTACTACATCCTGTAAAAGCATGCCAAACTTTCGAGGTTCTCCTCTCTCCTGATTGGACACAGGACGCTCCCCACGTCCAATTTCATCATGCACCTCTGGGATATTAATTGCATCGATATGTGTCTGGGAGAGTAATGAACTAATTGTTTCAGCATATGCTTTCAAAGTTCCATCTTTTTCTCTTGGTGGTAAGATTTCGTAAGCAACTACTGGACGTTGTGGTTTTTTTATTTTGTCTCTAATTCTCATAACGCGTAGTTTTTCATTACACTAAAATAGCGAGATTCTGGGTGCGAAAAGTACCAACCACAAACCGAAGCAGCAGGATTCATTGCACGAGATTCAGTTAAACTTATTCCAGCATTATTTTTGACATCCAATAATTTCCAGATTTTATCTTTTTCAGAATGATCTGGACATGATGGATATCCTGGAGCAGGTCTTATACCAACATAAGCTTCTTTTATAAGGTCATTATTATTCAATTTTTCAGATTCAGAATAACCCCAATCTTCTTTTCTTACTTTTTCATGAAGCCACTCTGTGGCTGCTTCAGCTAGTCTATCTGCAATTACTTTTACCATTATACTATTATAGTCATCTAACCCTCTTTCATATTTATTAACTATTTTTTCAAGACCAAATCCAGAAGTGACTGCAAATAAACCTAAATGATCATCGCCTTTTGGAGATATAAAATCAGCTAGACAAAGGTTAGGATTAGTTTTATCAACTAATTGTCTTGGAAAAGAAAACTCTAGATCATGATCAAGTAGCTTTACTTTTTCATTAATAGATCTTGCCTTAAAAAAACCAAAAACCCCATTTATACATAAAGAATCAGTCTCAACTAGATTGTCTAACAATCTTTTTCCGTCTTCAAAGACCTTTATTGCTTCTATATTTTTACCATCTTCAATTATAGATGGATATGAGCCCCTAAGCTCCCAGGCATGAAAAAAGGGCGACCAATCGATATAGTTTATAATTTTTTTAACGGACATATTATTAATTACATGTACACCAAGATTGTTAGGCTTTATTGGTTTGTATGAAAACTTAGGTCCTCTTTTTCTAGCTTCATCAATGGATAAAAGTTTTGATTTTTTTTTGCTTTCATAAAAAGAGTCTCGAATTAATTGATTTCTTTGTCTTGTAGCATTTATGTATTCTTCTTTTTTTTCTGGAGAAAGTAATGCTGAGGCAACACCCACACATCTGCTGGCATCTTGTACATGGAAAACTGAAGATTTATAGCACTTTTCTATTTTTATAGCAGTATGTTTTTTACTTGTAGTAGCACCTCCAATAAGTAATGGAATTTCAAAATTCTGCCTTTTCATTTCTGAGGCAACATGAATCATCTCATCCAGACTAGGTGTAATCAAACCGGATAGTCCTATTATATCTGCGTTAACTTCTTTAGCTTTTGCAAGAATTTTATCTGCAGGTACCATCACTCCTAAATCAACAATATTATATCCATTACAAGCCAACACAACTCCAACGATATTTTTACCAATATCGTGAACATCTCCTTTGACTGTTGCAAGTAAAATCGTACCATTAGAAGCTTCGGACAATCCTTTTTTGTGTTTGTTTTTTTCAATGAAGGGGACGAGGTGAGCTACTGCTTTTTTCATAACTCTTGCTGATTTAACGACTTGAGGTAAAAACATTTTACCAGAACCAAATAAGTCACCGACAACATTCATTCCATCCATAAGGGGACCTTCAATCACATCCACTGGATCATCATAAAACCCTCTTGCTTCTTCAGTGTCTTCAATAATGTATTGGTCGATTCCCTCAACTAAAGAATGAGAGATTCTCTCATTAATCTTGAGTTTTCTCCATGAATCATCAATTTTCTTTTCTTTTTTTCGTCCTCTAAAATTTTCAGCCAATTCAACAAGAATATCTGTTGCCTCAACCTTTCTATCAAAAATCACATCCTCAATTGCTCCTCTTAACTTTGGCTCAATTTTATCATAAACTGTGAGCTGACCTGCATTAACAATTCCCATGTCCATACCATTTTGAATAGCATGATATAAAAAGCAAGAGTGCATTGCTTCTCTTACTAAATCAATTCCCCTAAAAGAGAAAGAAAGATTACTTACTCCGCCACTTATGTGAACATTTGGCATTAATTTTTTTATAGACTTAACTGCATCAATATAATCCTTTCCATAAGAATTATGTTCCTCGATTCCTGTAGCTACTGCAAATATATTTGGATCGAAAATAATATCCTCAGGAGCTATACCTACTTCTTCTGTAAGTAATTTATAAGCTCTTTTAGATATAGAAACCTTTTTTTCATAGGTATCTGCCTGCCCTGCCTCATCAAATGCCATGACGATAACAGAGGCTCCATACTTTTTAATTAACCTGGCCTGTGTAAGGAACTCCTCTTCACCTTCTTTCAAAGATATAGAATTGACTATCCCTTTACCTTGGATATTTTTCAGTCCTGCTTCTATGACTTCCCATTTGGAAGAGTCAATCATTATCGGAACCTTGCATATATCTGGTTCGGAGGCAATCAATCTTAAAAACTTTACCATGGCCGCTTTGCTATCAATTAATCCCTCATCCATATTTACATCTATAATTTGTGCTCCATTTTTAACTTGATCTAAAGCAACAGATAAAGCCTCTTCGTATTTATCTTCTTTGATGAGTCTTTTAAACTTCAAAGAACCTGTAATATTTGTTCTTTCACCGATATTTATAAAATTTGTTTCGCTCCTAATCGTTAACGGTTCAAGTCCACTTAGCTTAGTTACTGAAGTAATTTTAGGTATTATTCTGGGCTCATTGTCCTCAACTAATTTTGAAAATTTAGAGATGTGTGCAGGCGTTACTCCGCAACATCCTCCGACAATATTAACAAAACCAGACTTAGCAAATTCATTTAAAAACCCTGACATACTTTTGGGAGACTGATCATATTCACCAAATTCATCTGGCAAACCAGCATTTGGATAAACTAAAACATTGGTATCTACAATTTTTGAAAGGGTTTCTATATATGGTCTAATCTGCTCTGCACCAAGGGCACAGTTCAAACCTACTGCAAGTAAATCTACATGCCGAATAGAATGCCAAAAAGCCTCAACAGTTTGTCCAGACAACAGTCTTCCGCTTGCATCTGTAACAGTTCCAGATACCATGATTGGAATTTTTTTATTATTTTCTTCAAGTACAGTTTGAATTGCAAAAAGGGCTGCTTTACAGTTTAAAGTATCAAAAACAGTCTCTACAAGTAATATATCAACACCTCCATCAATAAGGCCTAATGTTTGTTCTTTATACGCATTTACTAAAGTATCGAAGTCAATATTTCTAAATTCTGGCTTTGAAACATCTGGACTCATTGAAGCAGTTCTATTGGTAGGACCGATCGCTCCACATACGAATCTAGGTTTGTGGGGTGTTATTTTTGTAATTCTTTGACAAGCTTTTTTAGCGATTTTAGCTGAAACAAGATTTATCTCATATACCCTATTTTGAATACCATAGTCTTCCTGAGAAATACTTGTTGAATTAAAGGTGTTTGTTTCTATGAGGTCTGCTCCTGCATTAAGATAATCCATATGAATATTATTTATGATATCTGGCCTAACTAAAGATAAAATATCATTGTTACCCTTTAAATCCATTGCGTGATTACGGAACTTCTCTCCTCTATAATCCTTTTCATCAAGATTGTATGACTGGATCATTGTTCCCATTGGTCCATCTAGCAAAAGAATTTTATTTTTTAATATTTCTTTTAAGTTGCTCATAAAAAAAAAGCCAAGACTAAGCTTGGCAATAAATTTTACCTTTTTAGCACTTTTCTTTTATGTCGCAGCAATATGGTACAAAACACGACATTTGAAAATAAATTTAACAGTTATAATCTATATCATTCAAATGATTTATTTATCAACAAAGGGACCAGCATTTAATATGTTTTTATCGCCTAGATCATAAATTTTGTAGTTTTCCTGAAACTTTTTTACTAGCATTTCTGCACTATTATGATATTGGTCTACATCCTTCCAGGCATAAATAGGGTTCAAAGTCTCTTTACTTAAATTATCAATCTGCTCTGGAATTTCAAATCCAAAATAAACATCCTTGGTAAATTTGGAATTTTCTATTGTACCATCAAGTATTGCACTAAGTATTTTCCGTGTTTTTGGAAGACTGAATCTTTTTGCACCTGCTTGTGCACTATTGCCAACCCAACCAGTATTTACTAAATACACAGCAACACTAAATTTTTTCATTTTTTCTTTCAATAATTTTGCATATTCAAATGGATGGAGTGTTAAAAACGGTCCACCAAAACATGGAGAAAAAGTTGCTGTTGGTTCAGTAACACCTCTTTCTGTTCCTGCAACTTTTGCAGTATACCCACTTATGAAATGGTACATGGCCTGCTCTGCAGTCAATTTTGATACGGGCGGTAAAACACCATAAGCATCGCACGTTAAAAATATAATTTTTTCTGGATGTCCCGCCATACTTGGCATTCCTTTCCTGGCAATAGAATTTTCGATATGTTCAATTGGATAGGAGACTCTTGTATTTTCTGTTTTTGATGCATCTGAAAAATCAATTTCAAGACTTTCCTTATTATAAACAACATTTTCAAGTAATGCTTCCTCGCGAATTGCATTATAAATGTCTGGTTCTTCGTCTTGATTTAAATTTATAACTTTTGCATAACAACCACCCTCAAAGTTGAATATTCCATCATCAGACCATCCATGTTCATCATCACCAATTAGGGGACGATTAGGATCTGTAGAAAGAGTTGTCTTTCCTGTGCCTGATAATCCAAAGAATATTGCTGAGTTTTGCATGTCTTCCTGCACATTTGCAGAACAATGCATAGATAAAACACCTTTTTGAGGCAGTAAATAATGAAGAACTGAGAAAATACCTTTTTTCATTTCACCCCCGTACTCTGTACCACCAATGATTGCTATTTTTTTTGCTAGGTGAAAGATAATAAAAGTCTCAGAATTCATATCAAACTCCTTAAAACGAGTGTTTTTGAACTCTGAAGCATTTATGATTGTAAAACCTGGATCAAAATTACTGGGATCATCAATATCTAAATTGATGAACATATTGTGAACAAAATGAGCTTGCCATGCTTTTTTGGCTATAATTCTTACATTCAAACTATAACTAGGGTCAGCTCCAGCATGTCCATCAAAAACATAGGTTCTGGAATTTTTTTCTTTGTTGTAAAAATCAATTACTTGGTCAAAAAGAATATCAAAAATATTTTCAGAAATTTTTTTATTTACTTCTCCCCACCAAATATTTTTTTCAGAACTAGATTCTTTTACTATATATTTATCTTTGGGGGACCTGCCAGTGTAAATACCAGTATCTACCATTGCAGCACCCCGCATACCTACAATGCCCTCGCCGTTTTTAACAATATCTTCTACTAATGCCTTAGAAGAAAAATTATAGCATATATTATCTAAATCTATAAAACCTAATTTTTCTAAACCTATTTTATTGCTTTTGATAATCAAAATTAAGCACCTATTTGATATACAATATATTGAGAATAGTTCTCATTAACAATAAAACTGATCTCTTAGTTTGCATGGGGGTGCGCTTTTTCATAGACCTCTTTAATTTTTTTAGGATTTACCTTTGTGTATATTTGAGTAGAGGATATACTGCTGTGGCCTAATAATTCTTGGATTGAGCGAATATCAGCATCATTATCTAAAAGGTGAGTTCCAAATGTATGCCTTAAAACATGCGGACTAGCTCCACTTTTTGTACCTAATACTTGTGATAAATATTTTTTCATTCTTAATTGAACAGTTCGGGCTGAAATACGTTTATTTTTTTTACCAACGAACAATGGGGTTTTCTCTTTTGAAAGCCAACCAAAACCTCGCTCCTTAAGATAGATTTCCAGGGTAATCAATGCATGATTTCCAAATGGTATAATTCTTTCCTTATTTCCTTTGCCAATGACTTTTACAAGTTTATCATGATTATTTATAGAGCCAATATTTAAATTAACCAATTCACTTAAACGCATTCCTGTTGCGTAGAAAAGTTCTAAAATTGCTAGATCTCGTTTACCTATCAAGGTATTTTTATCTGGAATTTCCATCAAAAATTTTATTTTATTTAAGTGAATAAAATTTGGAATACTTTTTTCTACTTTTGGTGATTTTATATGACTAGCAGGGCTATCTTCAAGTAGATCAACTTGAACAATATAATTAAAGAACGATTTTATCGATGCTAATCGCCTCGACACAGTTTTTGAGGAAAAACCCAATTCAAATTCATTTGCCATGAATTGGCGAATATGATATCTATTTATCATACTTAACTCATTAAAAGAATCATAATAGTAATCTTTTATAAAATTAATAAATTTTGTTAAATCTCTATTATAAGCTTTAAGAGTATGATTTGAAAAATTTCTTTCATTTGAAACATAAACCAAGAATTCTTCTAAAATTTCTTTTAAACTATATTTCATTGAGATTCTCTAATTTTTTAATTAAACTAATAAATCCTTCAGGAAGGGTTGATTCAAAGCTGATAACTTTTTTAGAACTTGGATGTAAGAACTCAAGTTTTTTTGCATGCAAGCAATGTCTTCCAAAATCTTTCATTAGTTTGTAATAACTTTTTGAGTATTCATCAATATATCCCTTTGTTTTAGCTAGTCCTCCACCATATTTCTCATCACCAAAGATAGGGTGACCTAGGCTAGCCGAATGAACTCTGATTTGGTGAGTTCTGCCTGTTATTGGAAAAAATCTGATTAATGAACAATGTTGAAATTCTTTGTCTACTTTAAATTTTGTTATAGATTTTTTACCTGATGAGGAAACGCAAAACCTAGTTGGGTCTTTTTTGTCTCGTTGTATATGTTTGTCAATCAAACCATCTTTTTCTTTCCATAAACCCCACGTTAATCCAGTATACTCCTTTTTTACCTGTCTATTTTTAAATTGTTCAGAAAGCTCGGAATGCGCATTATTATTTTTGGCTATAATAATTAAACCGGATGTATCTTTATCAAGTCTATGAACAATTCCTGGTCTAGTAAACCCATTTATATTTGATAGGCAACTAAAATGATGTATAATACCGTTTGCTAATGTGTTGGTGCTGTTTCCTTTTCCAGGGTGAACCACTAAACCAGAAGGTTTATTTATTATCGCTATATCATCATCTTCAAACAGTATATCTAGTTTCATTTGCTTAGGAGTAATAAGAGATTGATCTGATTTTTCATCAGGAAAGGACATACTAATCAAATCATTCAGTTCTAAAGCATAACCAGTTTTACAATAGTTATTATTTACTAAGATTTTTCCTGAACGAATATAATATTGTATTTTAGATCTTGAATGGTCGGAAAGGCTTTTTGCAAGAAAATGATCTAATCTAGTTCCCGCATCATCTTTCGAACCTATTTTTATGGTATCAATATTATTCACTAGGAATAGGTTTTTTTTCAGCTACAAAAATTGTATGTAAAACAAATAATATCATACCTGTAGTCACTGATGAATCTGCAACATTAAAAATATACCAATGGAAATCACCTATCATTATATCTAGGAAATCAACAACCTTACCGTATAATATCCTATCAACCATGTTACCAAACGCACCAGCTAAAATAAAAGATAAACCATATCTAATCAAGGCATGGCTTTTTCTTTCTTTCCATAACATCCAGATAATAACCCCAGTGAGAATCAGAGTTACAATTAATAAAATAGTCTTTCCTCCAGGAAATGAAAGACCAAAGGCCATACCATCGTTAGTTACATACGTAAAATTTAAAAATCCTTCGATTATGGGCTCAGAATGATAAAGATTATAGGATGTTTTAATCATCCATTTAGACCACTGGTCTAACGCAACAATTGCAGCAATGATCCCAACAAGAAACATAAAATTTTAAAGATTAAGCTTTTCTCTTTCTTTATCTTCTACTCTTTTCGTTGTGTTAGGGACCTCGAGCATTCTTTCTTCCGGTATGAGCTCGCCGCTTATAGAGCAAACTCCGAAAGTACCATCCTCAATTCTTTCAAGTGCTTTGGTCAAAGATTTATGATAATCAGTTTGCCTGTTTAAAAAATGGTAGTTTTTTTCTTTTTCGTATGAATCTGTCCCAGCATCAGCCATATGCACGCTATATACGGATTCCTGAGCGAGGGTTGATGACCCGCTTGTATTGGAATCTAGGTTACCTTTACTATCATCAAGGTCATTTGTTAAATCGTCAAGCTTAGCTTGTATATGTTTCTTAAAGAATGCTAACTTTTTTTTTGAATATCGTTTTTGAGCCATAACAATCTCCTATTTATTTCTTCTTAATTTTATGTTATAATATTTCTCATTGATCTCAACAACTTCTTCGTAGTCAAAATCATCCATGATTTCTTCAATATCATTTGTTAAAGTTTCAGATTTAAAATAATGATTAAATTTACCTAAGGCCTCTTCTATTTGGCCATCGAAATCCCAAGAAATATTTATCCTATCTTCTACAGCAAATTCAGCCTTCTTTCTCATTGACTGTATAACTCTCACAACATCTCGAACTATACCCTCAAGAATCAAATTATCATCTAGATCAAGATATAAACCAACAGTTATACCAGCATCACTCGCTGCTGAAAAACCTTCAGTTGCAGATGTTTCAATAAATAAATCTTCTCTTTCCAACTTAAACTGATTTTTTAACACAATAAGATTATCTTTCTTTATCTTTTTTACAAAAAAATCAACATCAGATTCATCAAGTATTTTTTTTATTTCTGAAAGACCGCTTCCATATTTTTTCCCAAGTGTTCGCAGATTTGGTTTTATTTTATATTCAATAAGTTCACTTGCTTCATTTATTCTAACAATAGACTTCACGTTTAATTCATCGAGAACGATATCTTGGTTCTTCATAATAAAATTAGAGATTTGGTCATCTTCAACTGCATATAATGCTTTGCTTAATGGTTGCCTAATTCTAACGTCAGATGCACTTCTAGCAGATCTGCCTAATTCAACAGTCTTCTTTAAAGCATCAATATTTTTGATCAAGTCTACATCTATATATTCTATGATCGCCATTGGGTAGTCACATAAATGTACACTCTCATATGAATTAGTCTTTGAGTTTCTAATTAGGTTCTGATATATAACCTCAGAAACGAATGGTAAAACTGGAGCTATGATTTTTATAGTATTCTCCAAGACATGAAAAAGAGTTGCGTAAGCTGATTTTTTATCTTCATCATCCTCAGATTTCCAAAATCTTCTTCTATTTCTGCGAATATACCAATTTGAAAGCTCTTCAATATAGACCTCAAAATTTTTCATAAATATATCTACCCTAAAGGTGTTCAAAGAGTGATCCGAATTTTGAATTAAAAGATGAGTTTTAGAAATTATCCATTTATCTAAAATAGACAGAGTATCCCAATTAATTGGATTTTCAGTCGGGTCAAACCCATCTACAGATGCATATGTGGCATAAAAAGAATAAACATTCCAAAATGTTATAAGTTTTTTTCTTACTTCATCAGCAGGCCCGTATCCAAATAGTAGGTTTTGTTCTACATTTT
>MDTD01028210.1_pt1 | contig 11943 bp, 7 predicted proteins | sample 811221 | NCBI WGS metagenome assembly MDTD01 (sample SAMN05326646, study PRJNA326480) | marine metagenome | isolation source: seawater | place: Pacific Ocean: South West | collected 2011 | reverse complement strand
TACGGGTTAAGAATGAATATTGGGGGCAAGAAACTCGATAAGGATAAGGAAACAATAATGATAGTTACACATGAGTCTTCAATAACAGGAGCACCGATATTGGCGCTAAACATATGTAAGGAATTAGGCACAAAATATAACATAATTGCAATAATATTGCGGGATGGGGAACTTAAAAACGAGTTTATAGAAAATTCAGCAGTATATATTTTACCAAGATTTAGTATACTTTCAGCTGGTATGCTAAGAAATGCATTAAACAGACAAACTAAAGTTAAAACCCCAAAATACGCAATAGTAAATTCGATTGTATCCGCAAGGTCAATTCAGCCACTAAGAAACAACAAAATACCTGTAATGACGCTAATCCATGAATTTAGTGCGTATATCAGACCATTAGACTTAATGGAATCAGTGGGTCTATGGTCTAACAGACTAGTATTTTCAAATGAACTAACAAAACAGGACATATTAGAAAATACGCCCGAAATCAGAAACTGCAAAATGAGTATATTGCCCCAGGGAAAATGTAATAACTTAAAGAAAGCAATAGAAGGGAAAGGGCGGGACAACAATGGTGCAATAATAAGCGGATATATTAAGAGTTTGGATAATGATACATTCTTGATACTTGGTGCAGGACAAATACAACCGAGAAAGGGATTAGATTTATTTGTAGCAGTAGCAAACCAAATACTAAAGAACAACAAACACAAACAAATAGAATTTGTTTGGATTGGATCAGGATATGATCCTAATAATGATTTTAGCGTTTCACTATGGATTAATGATCAAATCAATAGGTCAGGAATAGAAAAGAATATAAAAATATTTGAACCAGCAGAGAGTTACGGTGATTTAATGGAACGGGCTGATATTTTCCTAGTTACGTCGAGGTTAGATCCATTACCTAATGTCGCAATTGATGCGATGTTTGCTGGAACACCGACTCACTGTTTCGAAAAGGCATGTGGCCTAGCGAACCTGTATAAATACGAGGAATTACTAAAAAATAGACTAGTGGCAGATTATTTTGATATCAATGAAATGGCCAAGCAGGTTAGTGAACTAATAAACAACAAAGAGGTATACGATAAAGTTGCAAAGTTATGCGCAAAGAAAGGAAGAGAATGGTTTAATATGACAGATTATGCAAACAAATTGGTTGAAATTGGAAACAATATAGCAAACATAGAAAATCAAAAGGTAATCGATTACAACTTCTTAATTGGGAGAAAAGAAATTCGATATTCATACTGGGAGTCAAATATTTCAAAATCTAGATCTAGAGGTTTAGAAGAGTATTTAATGAGATGGCAAAGTGAAGTCTGGCCAAAAAAACCAGAACCGGGTTTTCATCCAGGTATCTATAGAGATAATATGATGAATAACAAGAACTTGGAGGACCCATATGTTCACTATATTAAGAGTAATAAGCCAAAGGGACTGTGGGCACAAAACCTAATAGCAAAAGAAACTATTATTGATCCTGAAATAGAGAAATTAAAAGTAGGTATTCATATACATATTCACTATCCTGAATTAACACAAGAGATACTAAAGGCTATAAATATAAACAGTATTAGGGCAGGCATACATGTTACATACAGTGGAGAAGACAAAATGGATCTTATACGAAAGATCTTTATGCAGCATGAAACAAAGTATGATTCATTAACGAAAGTGCCTAACAAAGGAAGGGATATGGGGCCACTCATAACAGAACTGAGTGCACATATGGAATCTAATTATGATATTTATGCACATATTCACACGAAGAAAAGCGTAACGATTGCACAAGACGCAGGAATAAAATGGCGGAAATATTTAATCAAAAATTTGATTGGTTATGAAGGAAATTCTATGGCTGACAAAATTATCAGCACAATGAAGAATGACGAAGAGATAGGGCTTGTTTTTCCCACGGATCCATATTGTGTTGGTTGGGGGAGTAATTATGGAAAGGCCTTAGAAGTAGCCAAGAAAATCGGTATCGATACACTCCCTCGCAGCCTAAATTTTCCAGTTGGTAACATGTTTTGGGTTAGGAGTGGAGCATTAAGGAGCCTATATAATTTAAATCTAAATTGGAATGACTATCCTTGTGAGCCGATCAGATACGATGGAACTATCCTTCACGCAATTGAAAGATTAATACCAATAATAGCCAATAGCAATGGCTATAACTATAAGATGACATATGTATCAGGAATCACTCGTTAATGATTAAGTAAGTACTGGTAGAATTGACTTATACCTTTTTGTGGTGAAACGGTGGGTGTCCAATTGAGATGATCCGCAGCTTTCGTAATAGATAATACATTTGTGGGAACATCAAATGCTCGAGAACTCTTATAAACAACATTAGCTTTAAAGCCTAGAATATCCTCGATCAAAGAGATTAGCTGATTAATACTTAGACCAACGCCAGAGCCAATATTGAATAACCTTTCAACTCCATTGTATTGACACGAAAGAATAACTGCACGAATAACATCGGAAATATACAAAAAATCTCTAACGATGGCACCATCACCCCAAACCTCTAGGGGTTCAGCTCGAATAGCCTTTCCTAGAAACGAAGGTACTACACCTTGACCAATGTCTAGACGCTGCCTCTCACCATAGGGATTAGCTAAGCGCAAAATAATATAATCTAAGTGATGCAATTTATTATACAACTGAAGATATTTTTCAGTTGCAAGTTTATTGATACCGTATGAACATGTAGGATTTGTAGAGTGGCATTCCGAAATTGGTACAGAAATAGGATTCCCATATACTGTTCCCCCGGATGAGATATATATGAGCCTTTTTACGTTATACTTGATGCATGATTCAATTACATTAAGAGACCCAAGTAAATTATTTGATATGTCATCCCTAGGGTCAAGATTTGAGGATTGAGGAAGAGAAGAACTGGCTAAATGTACAACAATGTCAGCATTATTAATAGCAGTATCCAAGGAAGAAGAATCACGTATGTCAACACTATGTAGGGTTAGATTAGAATTTGATAATGCTTGAAGTTCAATAAGACCAGGCAGCTTACGCGAAACAGCTGTGACATAGCATCCCTCATCTAGAAGAGCATCTACTAGATGTGATCCAATAAAACCACCTGCACCTATTACACAAACAGTTGTACGTTGAAGAGAACTACTTCGATAATCGTCGAATAACCTAGTCATAACAATAGATTATGATTGATCATTGGGGTTCCAGAATACTAAAAGAAGGTAAAATAGCATCGTTCGTATTATGCCATGCTTTCTAAGTCGAAGACGTAAAGCGGCAAGAAGTCGAGTCACCAATCCGGAACTTGACAAATCTCTGATTGAATTATTTAAGCTTAATTGATCCACAGTAAAACGATTTGCAAGAGCTTGAAGTTGATAGATTGGCCTACCAATATGTTTATCAATAAAAGTATGATCAGAGAAAGAGACTAGACGCCGCAATAGAAGTGTAGAAAAAGATTTGGCTCCAACAAGATTGTTTTGGTGTTGCCTATAACTTATTGTGGTTTCGGGGAAATAGATAACTTTTCCAGATTTAGAGGCAACTAAAGCCAACCACCAGTCGTGCATAACAATCTCATCAGGGAAGGGCAAGGCTAAATCAATACATTTTCTATTTATAAGGCAAGCACAACCAGACACAACATTTTGAAGAGCAATCATAAGCCAATGATTGTTATATGGGTTTATATGCTGAAAATTGAAGTATGATGACGAGACAATATTTTCAATCGAGTCTACAATTTGCAGATCGGAATAGGCTAACAAGGGGATATTATAACCATATTGATATTCCAAGGTTCGTATTGATCGTAACAAATTTATAGCTTTATCGGGATACCAAATGTCATCTTGATCAGATAGCATCACGTAGGTTGCAGTAGAAATAGAGAGTAAGCGTTCAAAATTTCGTAAGCAACCAAGAGGGCGTTTTAAGGAAGGGATGAACGTAGAGTGAACTGAAGATGACTTAATCCATTCAGAGATTATAGAAATGGTTCGATCAGTAGAGCCATCATCGCCGATATAAATATGCGAAGGTGGAAGGGTTTGCCTTTCAATAGATTTCAACTGATCAATTATATATGATTCACCGTTGTAAGTTGCGAGAATAACGTCATAATTTTCTACCACAACTTTAAACCCCATTTCAGGAAATATTGATATGTGCTAATTAAATTGACGACGAGAAGTTTTAGACTTTTATAATTACCTCGGCCCCAGTTATGAACCACTGATGCTTGAGGAAAATGATGACAGAGGCCAACAGTTGAAAGCGAACGGGTAATATCGGCGTCTTCAAGATACAGAAAATAACGATTATCAAACCCGCCAACTGCAATAAAGGATGTTGTTCTTATTACCATACAACAGCCACTTAGATAAGGAACACTAAAAATGGAGCCATAGTCTTCAGATGACATCGTATACCATGCATCATACCTTCTCAACCAAGATGGCTTTAAAGCCTTAGGCCAAAAGCGTCTACTTAACAAGGCTAGAAATGTTGGATTTTGTTTACATAAATGCTGAACTCTGCCAGACGGACTCATAATGCGAGGAACAACAAGAGAAACATTACTATTTGAATTCATGTAATTAACGAGTGACTCAAACGTACCAGAATTCCAGGTTAAATCAGTATTTAGAATCCCAATGTAACTTGGTTGCTTATCAAGACATGAAAACAATCTATTAATGGCTCTAGAGTATCCTAAATTCTCCTTGACACGCAAAAATAATTCTGAATCTTTTTCAAGTTGATCTATAGGAGCACCATCTTTGTAGTCATTAACAATTACAGCATAGGATATGTGGGCGGGCAAGGAGTTGAGGCAAGAAGATAAAGCAGAGACTTCAGAAGTTGAAGTGTGATATGAAACGATCAATAGTAAAAGATTATGCGGCAAATCAGTAAATGAATAGTTGGTAAAAAATAAAAAAGGAAAGTGTGTGAAAGTAGGGCATTAATCAATGACTATAGACTTGTGAAGAGATGAAGAGCTCTAAGATGCAAGAAACAAGTGCAAATCTCCTGCAATGCACTCTTCAAAATCAGCTTTAGTTGAATTATACTGCTACCAGTGACCAATCTACGGTAAAATCTAACAGTTCTATTACTTTGATCAACGTCAAACAAAGAATTCAAACTCTTATCAGAAAGAGAGGTGTCAAAGATTCTCGAGTCGAGGCGCTGCTCGAGTATATTGGAATAATGCATAACAAACGGGAGACTAAACATGAAGTTTTCTATAAAAGACCTACTGGTAACATTACCAGCTAAAGCTGATAGTAAATTAAAGCACAATGCGCAATCAAGTGTCTAAAATTTTGCTACAGGATCTACCGAGCGAATCAATCGCCGTGATTAGGCGTCACAATTTACTAAAACCACTCTTAAGAGCCCAAATAATTGAAAATTATGTGATTGAGATAAGTATAGGAGGTGAGGAGAGCGATAGAGTATGGGACAATTATTTAATAAAAAATCAGATCGATGATGAAACCTCTTTAAACAAACACTTAGGTACAATCGGCTTAGACAAGCAATCACTTCGGTGGCAACTTGAATTACCACTAAGAATCACAAAATATTGCCTAAATAGATACAAGAATAAGTCGGAAGCGCGATTTCTATCTAAAAAAGAAAAGTTGGATAAAGTTGTATACAGCCTTTTACGCGTAAAAGATGGGTTTTTAGCACGAGAACTCTATCTAAGAATTGCCAGCCAAGAAGCAAATTTCGCTGACTTGGCGGCAGAATTTAGTCAAGGTGATGAATCAAAAACGAAAGGAATAGTCGGACCAGTCCCAATGAATCAAGCACACCCTGCTTTATCAGAAAAGCTGCGAACTAGCCGACCTGGACAACTGAACGAACCGTTCAATATTGGAGAATGGTGGCTCACAACACGACTGGAGCGCTATGAACCCGCTCGCTTTGACGAATCCACAATGCAAGCAATGACACGAGAAATGTTCCTAGAGGATGTAGAGGAGGAAGTGGTGTGTAAAATACTTGAAATTTGATATGGTGGCATGATTAAGCCCCCTATGCCTGAATCCGAGCAAGCAAGGACAATTGCAGACTCCATTGTTTTCAAAAATTGCTTAGAAACCACACTACAACGTATTTATAGTGAAGGCGAACTTGTTCAATATAGTATTGGACATGCTCTTAGTACTGGTGCGATTATCCCAAACAGAGTTCTAGTTATTCTGAAAGGCAAAGTACGATTAATTGGCAAACACAAAGGTCAGATGAATAGTCTGGCTCAATTAGGGGTAGGAAGCGTTGTCGGACTTGCATCTCTACTTAGAGCCGAACCCTGCGAAGAGATAGGTGCAGCGACTAAGGTCGAGGCTTGGTCAATTCCAGATACACTGATATCTGATATTTACAAAGAGGATAAATTTTTCCGCGAATCATGTTCAACTACAGTATTTCCTGGTGAATTAGCCAAACTTCTAGAAGAACTAATCAGCAATAGTGAAAGGTCAACTTTCGAGCTACGTGACCTTTTAAGCAGGGTAATGCCGCTTGCAAAATCAATAGACCCGAACACACAAGTTCTGGAAAAGATCAGCGATGACACTATTCCTTACATATCAAGTAATAACACAGAAGCCAAGATCAATAGTGCCTTGAAGTCGAAAAAAGGTCTACCACAGCAATATGGAATATTCAACCTACGAATCATTGGAATTCCGCGAAGCATCGTCGAGGAAATTGAAGCAGGTGTTCCTAATGACAATCTGGTATTGAATACTACATCTCAAGAAAATGCAGAGAATGAGTCTTTCCCTAGCAGGACTGTGCTTAATTTAGATGGTTATAATCCTCGTGAATCTTTAACTCTCATTTCAGGTGATGGGACTTTTGAGGAGAGTATAGCTTGCCTGCGAATGATATGCGAAATAATGGAGCTTCCATTCCGCCGCGATTCAATTGAAAAGTCAATTCGTGAGGTTCTAAACAGAGGAATAGAACCAAGCTTGCCTATGTTCGGACAGCTAGTAACCACCATGGGTTTATTAGCTACAGGAGCAAAAGTACCTGCCTCTATATGTACAAGAATGAATGTACCGTGTTTAGTGGAATGGGTAGACGGTTGGGGAGTTGTTGTTCGTAGTGATTCCAATGGTTTTCTTGTAGCTCATCCCCGACTTGGTTGGCTTGAGCTCAGTCAAGCTGAAATCGAAGAGAAAGCACCAGAAGGCTTGAACGTTATTCTCGTAGACAGAACAAATAATACTCCAAACGCAAAATTTGATTTCGGATGGTTTTTACCTGCTATTCAACGCTATAGATCTACACTCTTACTAGTTCTTGCTTCTTCATTTGTAGTCCAGTTATTTACGCTTGCCAATCCCTTATTAATACAAGTAATTATTGACAAGGTAATCTCGCAGAGAAGCCTAGATACACTGCAAATATTAGGAATAGCGCTCGTAGCAGTAACAATATTCGAAGGAATATTGGGAACTCTTCGAACCTTCTTGTTCACTGACACAACAAATAGAATTGACATGCGTTTAGGAGCAGAAGTCATAGATCATCTCTTACGATTGCCGATTGGTTATTTCGATCGTCGTCCAGTAGGTGAACTGGGAACAAGAATTGCCGAGCTAGAAAAAATTCGTAACTTTCTTACTGGTGAGGCACTTACAACAATAATAGATGCTGCTTTTTCAATAATCTACATAATCATAATGGCACTTTATAGTTGGATTTTGACAATTGTTGCTTTACTAGTAGTGCCAGTACAAGTAGCTATAACCTTAGCGGGTGCGCCTTTATTCCGGAGACAATTTCGTCAAGCTGCAGAAGAAAATGCAAAAACACAGTCCCATTTAGTAGAAGTATTGACTGGCATTCAAACCGTAAAGGCTCAAAATGTTGAGATGGTGAGTCGCTGGAAATGGCAAGAAAGATATTCTAAATATATTTCTAGATCTTTTGAGAAGACAATAACTGGTACTGCTCTTGGGCAGACAGGGCAAGTCCTCCAAAAGCTTTCACAATTGATGGTTTTGTGGGTAGGTGCAAGTCTAGTATTAAGTGGCGACCTTACACTTGGCCAATTAATCGCCTTTAGAATTATAAGCGGCTATGTCACTCAACCACTACTTAGGCTTTCGACAATATGGCAAAGAATCCAAGAGCTAAGAGTAAGCTTCGAGAGACTTGCAGACATTGTAGATGCCACAGAAGAGTCTACAGATACTGATAAGGGTAAAATTCCACTCCCACCTGTCGTTGGTAATGTAAAGTTCGAAAATATTGACTTTAGATTTAATCCTGGCTCACCCACTATTCTTAAAAATATTGACCTCGAAATACCAGCAGGCAAATTCGTGGGAGTAGTTGGTCAGAGTGGCAGCGGTAAGAGTACTCTAATGAAATTACTTCCACGGTTGTACTCACCGAACGAAGGACGTATTTTCGTAGATGGTTATGATATAGACAAAGTTGAACTTTATTCACTTAGAAAGCAAATAGGAATTGTGCCGCAAGAACCATTGCTTTTTACAGGTAGCGTGAGTGACAATGTTTCTCTGACTGACCCAAATGCATCTAGTGAACAAATAAAAAACTCATGTGAAATAGCATGTGCACACGAATTTATTATGGGTTTACCATCAGGTTACAGTACTGAATTGGGTGAACGAGGTTCTAGCCTATCCGGTGGACAAAGACAAAGGCTTGCGATTGCAAGAACATTGTTGAGTAAACCGAAATTATTAGTGATGGACGAAGCCACAAGTGCACTAGATTATGATACTGAACGGAGGGTATGTCAGAATCTAAGAGAATCATTATCTAACTGCACTGTCTTCTTTGTGACTCATCGGTTGTCAACAGTTCGGAATGCTGATCTCATCATCATGATGCATCAAGGTTCTGTAGTAGAAGTAGGTAGTCATGATGAATTAATAGCTCTACAAGGCAGATATTATGCATTATATAGGCAACAGGAGGCTGGTTAAAATGAAAAAATCACTAAAAAAACTGCAAGATCTTACTAAGAACTTTGTTAATCTTATGGGTGAATCTTCCTCTATGCACATGAAGGGCGTTCAAAATACAATCGAAGTATTTGTCAGTAAATTCGTCAAGGGTTTTGAAAGTGAAGGAGAAATTTCAAAGCAATCTCCTATTTGGATGCAATCAACATTGGTTGGGTTAATGGTTTCTGCTTCATTCGGAATCGTTTGGCTGTCCATCGCAAAGACTGAAGAAATAGTTACTGTCACAGGAAAATTAGAACCTCAAGGATCAGTGCAAGAAATTCAGATGCCACTAGGGGGGATTGCATCAGAAATCCTTGTGAAGGAAGGAGATTCGGTTTTAGCTGGGCAAATAGTAATGAGGTTGGATGCTGAAACTGCACAAAAACGTGTTGACTCTTTAAAGGAAAGTCAAAAACTAAAAACCCATCAGCTCGAACTAAAGCAGCAAGAGCTTGAGCAATTCTTACTGATTAATAGCGAAGAGATAAGTGTTTTGGAAACGAACTTATTTTTACAAAAAAAGATATTACTGAAATTCAAAAAACTATTTGAAGAAGGAGCAACTTCAGAGTTACAATTTCTTCAGCAACAAAATAAGGTCTCTGAAGATGGTGGAAGACTCAGTCAAAAAAAGATCGACCGTTTAAGGCAGCAAGCTGTTCAAAATCAGGCCATTCAACAATTAAAAGCTGATCTGCAAGAGTTAGAAGCTCGTCTTACTGAGGCTTCAGTCAACCTACGTTATCAAGCTTTGAAATCACCGGTAGATGGCGTTGTTTTTGATTTGCAGCCCAGAGGCAACGGATATGTAGCACAAGGAACTGAAACTGTGATGAAAGTAGTTCCCTATGATGTCTTAGAAGCAAATGTTGAAATCCCTAGCAACCAAATTGGATTCGTTCAAGTTGGAATGCCTGCAGATATTAGTATTGACTCATTCCCAGCGACCGATTTTGGTGTTTTAGAGGGTAAAATAAAAAGTATAGGCTCTGATGCTTTATCTCCTAGTCAATTTGAAAATCGTGCAGAATATCGTTATCCCGCAATGATTGAGCTTTCCAGTCAAAAGTTTGAACTAAAAAATGGAGAAAGACTTCCACTACAAGTGGGGATGAGTTTAACTTCAAATATTAAACTTAGAAAAGTTAGTTACCTGCAGCTACTACTTGGAACTTTCCAGGACAAAGTTGATTCACTTCGTCAGCTGTAAGCATCTAAATTATTGATGCACGTAAATAAATTTTTTTGATTAACGCCCGCTTCCCTTTAAGATAGTTTTAATAGTACCAAATAGTATGATTAAATCCAAAAATACACTAAAATTTTTTAAATAATATAAATCATACGATAACTTCAAATCTGAATCTTCCACGCTACTCGCGTAAGGAGCGCAAACCTGAGCCCAACCACTCAACCCGGGTCGCATCCAGTGACGCTTACGGTAATGAGGTATTTCCAATTCTATGACTTTCTCCAGCTCAGGCCGCTCTGGTCTTGGGCCAATTAAACTCATTTCCCCTTTAAGCACATTGAGCAGCTGAGGTAGTTCATCGATCCGAAAGCGCCTCAACCAACCGCCCACAAATGTGATCCTTTGATCTCTATATGTAGTCCAGGTCGCTGGAACATCTATAGGTTGCACAGTCATCGTCCGTAATTTTACAACCTTGAAAGATTGACCTAACCAACCACTACGTTGCTGGGTATAAAAGATAGGTCCCTGATCCTCAAGCCAAATAAAAAGTGCTGCAGGCAAAATAAAGGGAACTGTGACCAACAACAACATCCCTGACAACAACACGTCCGCCAAACGTTTGAGCTGCGCTTGAACGCTAAACGCGGCAGCCCAAGGAAGATCCTCGTAAGAAAGTGATGCTTCCGGCATATATACAGGTGGTAATCGCTCCTGTTCCTGTTCAAACAAGCGAATCAATGACAGGAGCCTGATCTGGCGGGGATCATGAATTTCCAAATGCTCCAACAACTGAACCAACCCCGCGTTTTGGCGCATTGCCGGTGTAATTGCTATCAACAACGGCTCATCCGAGTGCTGGATGCGCTGCAGCAATGCTTCTGGCTGAATCGACTGCAAAATCTGACACCCCGGTACCCGCTTCCAGGCCCGCATTATCGAAGGGACTTCATCGGGCTGGGCCAACAACAGCATCCGCGGTAAATCCTTTGAAAACACCCCACGACGCAGACCAATCCTCACCAATAAAGCCCAGGTTGTAACACCTGCGATCCACATAATTTGAACCCGACGATGCACCAGCCAAACATCGACAGCTGGGTTGATCAACCAACGGGAAATAGCTACCAGCATCAAGGTTGCAACAGCCGTTAGCAAAAGCCGCTGTAGCAAAACCAAAAGAGGCAAACGGCGCCAGCGCAACACCGTGAAGCTGCCAAACAACCAGCCTAGGGTTGGATACAACAACACAATGAAAAACAGCCAACCGATCTGGCCGTTCAGGCCAGGTTCTGTCGTGGGGAATCCAGTTAGATCTGGTAATAGATAGAATAAGACAAGAAGCATGAGCTGCCCTAACCCATCGAGGAGCAGCGCACGCAGCAGCAGCGAACGATGGTCTGGCATTTGATTTAGCGAAGACCGGGCGAACTTTGCATCAAATGCACTATCAGGAAACCGTACTCTTCTGCGTTTCAGGAGCAGCAGGCTGGAACATGAACATCGAATAAATCACATTCCGGCGCATGTTGGTCATCATCTCAAGGAACATGTCGTAGCCCTCATTTTTGTATTCAATCAGCGGATCCTTCTGGCCATAGCCGCGCAGGCCGACTGACTCCCGCAGGGCATCCATCGCCTGGAGGTGTTCACGCCAGAGGGTGTCGATCTGCTGAAGGATGAAGAAGCGCTCCGCCTCCCGCATCAACCCTGGCC
>MDTD01100890.1_pt1 | contig 11945 bp, 11 predicted proteins | sample 811221 | NCBI WGS metagenome assembly MDTD01 (sample SAMN05326646, study PRJNA326480) | marine metagenome | isolation source: seawater | place: Pacific Ocean: South West | collected 2011 | reverse complement strand
GAAAGGATAGAATCGAACATAGGCAGATAATTAAATTATTGCAATAATACAGTACATGAGTGCAAAAACACCCCTTTCAGACTTAGATTTAATCTGCAAACAAGCACAAGAAGCTAAGGTTGAATTAAGAAGATCTTCAAAAGCAAAAAAAAATGACGCGCTAAAATATGCTGCTGAGTCCTTGTTAAAAAACAAAGCAAAGCTTAAAGATGCAAACACAATTGATATGGAATTAGCTAGTCAAAAGGACTTACAAGATTCATTTGTTGATCGACTTGAGTTGAATGAAAAAAGAATTGATTCAATGATATCTGGATTAGATAAAGTCATAAATTTAGATGATCCGGTAGGTCAAACCGATCAATGGCATACTTCGCCATCTGGTTTTGAAGTCTCTAAAATGCGAGTTCCTCTTGGCGTGATAGGGATCATTTATGAATCTCGCCCAAATGTTACAGCAGACGCCTCGGCATTATGCTTGAAGTCGGGAAATGCATGTATCTTAAGAGGAGGGTCTGAGGCAGCAAATTCTAATGCCGTAATTGAGGAGTGCATGCAGGATGGTTTGGATAAAGCTTCACTACCAAAATACTCTATTCAGCTTATAAAAAACCAAGACAGGAAGCTTGTAGGAGAGATGATAAAGCGGGAAAGAGATATTGATTTGCTAATTCCCAGAGGTGGAAAAAGTTTAATAAAAGTTGTTTCTGATGAAGCTAAAATTCCAGTTCTCAAACACTATGAGGGCTTGTGCCATGTCTTTATTGATAAAGATGCTGATTTAAAAAAAGCTATAGAAATATCCGTAAACGCGAAAACATATCGTTACGGAATCTGTGGAACAATGGAGACTTTGTTAGCTTCAGAAGAGGTAGCGGCAAAAGTTTTACCAGACATTAAATCCGAGTTGGATAAGTTGGGCGTAGAAATAAGAGGCTGCGAAAAAACAATAAAAGTTATCGATGTTAAATCTGCTTCAGATGAGGATTGGACTACTGAATATCTTGCCCCAATTCTTTCTGTAAAAGTAGTTACAGATCTTCAATCAGCAATCTCGCATATAAACTTGTATGGCTCTGGCCATACCGATTCTATTGTTTCTGAGAATTTATCGGCGGTGGAAACTTTTTTCAGTGAAGTAGATTCTTCATCCGTTATGCATAATTTACCAACTTGTTATGCAGATGGATTTGAGTATGGACTTGGAGCTGAAGTAGGAATATCAACAGATAAGTTGCATGCTAGAGGACCTGTTGGATTGGAAGGTTTAACAAGTCAGAAATTCGTAATCAAAGGCCAGGGACAACTTAGAACTTAATTAATGATAAAAAGATTGGGTATCTTTGGAGGAGCGTTTGATCCGGTTCATAAAGGACATACGCAATCTTTACAATACATTAGTGATCTGAAAATTATTGATGAAATCCAAGTCATTCCAAACTATGCATCACCTCACAACAAAGATATTCGAATTGATGAGAAGCATAGATTAAAGATGTTGGAAATAGCCCTGAAAAAAATTGAAAATATTAAGGTGAATGATATTGAGTTAAAAAATAAAACTAAATCTTATACATATGAAACAGTTAAATCTTTGAAAGATACTCATCCCAAAAAACATTTATCTTTAATTATAGGTTTAGATTCTTTGTATAGCTTTACGACTTGGAAAAATTGGGAGAATATTTTGTCTTTGTGCTCACTTTTAGTTCTAGAGAGAAAATTGAATTATAGTTCAGGACTTAATAAAGAGTTAGAAAGTAAAATATCATCTGATTATGATGATTTTTTTTCAAGTCATGGAAAAATTCTCATTTTAAAAAATGATTTGATAAATATATCTTCGACAGAAGTAAGGCTTAAATTAAAGAACAATGAAAACCTTACAGGTTTAATTGATGACCAAGTATCGGAATACATCTCAAATAAATCTCTTTATAAAATCTAAATGCCCAAAAAATCAAAGAAAATTATTCAAAATAGTTTAATAGAGATAAAGGCACAAAATACAATATTTTTAGATCTATCAAAATTAAACAACTTTACAGATTTTTTGGTCATAACATCAGGAACCTCCTCCCGTCATATGTCTGCTATAAAAGATAAATTATTGGAAGATTTGAAAAGTAATAAAATTTCAATAAGCGGGGTTGAAGGCCAAAATTCTAATGAATGGATTCTTTTAGACTTAGGAGATTTTGTAATAAACATCATGTCTAAAGACTCAAGAGCGCTATATGATTTGGAAAGTCTTTGGGATCCAGCTTTGAATTAAAATGAATAATTTTTCAAGAGAAAGATTTAAAACAGGAGAAGAATATTCAAGGGCTTTATTTTTTTTATCACCATTTATTTTTCTTTTTTCCATTTCATTCTTTCAAGTTTTGAACTTAACTTTGTTTCAAGGAGATAAGTATCAGACGATAGCCGAGTCAAATAGAATTTATCAAAAACCTATTAATCCTGTCAGAGGGTTTATATACGACAGGAAAGGGACTTTATTAGCTGAAAATATTGTCCAGAGAGATCTTTATGTTACCCCCGCCTACATTGAAGATTCTTCAAAAACAATTTTAACGTTGTCTAATTTATTAGATATGCCTTATGAGCTTCTGGAAGAAAATTTTTCAAGGGGTGCAAAAAAAGTAAAGAAGTTTGATTCTTTTCCTTTGGTAAAGGCTTTAAATGAAGAACAGATTGCTAAAGCTAAAGTGAATTTAGATTCAATTTCAGGTATCGAAGTCAAGGCTACTCTTAAAAGATACGTTCTTCATGAGGAAACTTCGGCTCATATAATAGGTTACGTTGGAGATGTTTCTTCAGATGAAATAAGAAGGGACAAGCTCTTAGCAGAATTACAGAATATACAAATTGGAAAAATAGGTATCGAAAAAGAGTTCGACTTTTCTTTAAGAGGTAAACCTGGAGTTCAAACTCAGGAAAGGGATGTCAAAGGAAAATTAGTAAGGGTTTTAGATACTCAAGGAGCGGAAGACGGAAAAGATATTTACTTAACAATTGATCAAGAATTACAAGATCATCTCTTTAAACTTTTTAAAAATAGAAGAGGAGCGTTGGTAGCTCTTGAGCCAAAAACTGGATTTGTGAGAGCTTTAATCAGCTCTCCTTCATACAATCCCAATATATTAAATTCGATTGTGGATGCTAATGAGGTAAAAGGCTTATTTTCGAATAAAGAAAGTCCAATTTTCAATAGAGCTATTTCTGGTCAATATCCACCGGCATCAACTTTAAAGCCTTTTATAGGTCTTGCGGCAATAGAAAACGGAGTAATTAGCTGGGATAAAAAAATCAAAGATGATGGAAAATTTTATGTTGAAGGAGATCCAAGACCTTATCGAGGCTGGAAAGAAAGTGGCCATGGAAGAGTAGACATGAGGAAAGCGATTGCAGAATCTTCCGACGTTTATTTTTATAATCTTGCTTATGATTTAACACTATCAGGAATTAGACCAATGCTAGATAGTTTTGGCTTTGGCAAAAAGACAGGTCTCATTGATTCTGAAGCCGAAGGCCTTCTACCCGACAAAAAATGGAAATTAGGTTACAAAGGTGATTTCTGGTTCAAGGGGGACACAATAAATTTAGGAATAGGACAGGGCTACATATTGGCGACGCCTATCCAATTAGCCATGGCTTACTCTGGTCTTGCGAATAGAGGAGTAATTTACCAACCCCAGCTTTTAAAACCGGAAGATGGAACATCCTTTAAACCAAAAAAAATTGCTGAAATTCAACTTTCAGGCAACGAAACCTGGAAGAAAATGGAACAGGCCCTTGTTGATGTGATCTCTGCAAAAAATGGAACAGCTCATAAAGTTTTCGATGCTAAGTCAGCTTTAATTGCAGGAAAAACTGGCACCGCACAAATAAAAAGTATTCTTCCAGGCAAAGAATATGATGCAATTCGTGAAAATCCAGCACTACGAGATCATGCTCTTTTCGTAGGTTATGGACCAGTTGAAGACCCAGAATTAGTTGTAGCAGTCATTATAGAAAATGGCGAGTCAGGGAGTGAGGTGGCTGCTCCAATTGTTAAATCTGCTATTAATTTTTATACAGGAAGATTGAATGCGGAATAAACCCTTAAGTTTTTCAGTAGACATAAAATTGAATAAAAGAAGAAATATACTAAATTTTGATTATTCAATTGTTTTTGCCGTTCTTCTTTTGAGTCTTTTTGGGCTAGCAATGATTTTTAGTGCTAGCGGCTCTTATGCGTTAGTGCTTAGACAGGCTATGTATTTTTTTATTGGCGCTATTCTGATGATTGCTGCAGCAATGTCCAATTTTAGAAAAATGGAGCCTATTTATTTGAACGCAGTTTGGATAGGTTTCTTTTTCTTAATATTGGTTTTAATTTTGCCAAACTCTGGAACCACTAATCGATGGATAAACTTGGGTTTTGTTGGTTTTCAACCTTCCGAGCTAATGAGGTTTTTATTGCCTATTTCAGCTGCAGCATATTTAACAAGAAATCCTCAGATAAAATCATCTGACTGGATAATTATTTTGGTTATTACTTTGATAGCTTTTATTTTAGTTTTTTTGCAGCCAGATTTCGGTACTTCAGCAATAGTTTTGCTTTCCGGGATAACGCCGATTATTTTATCCGGGTTGCCATGGAAATTTATCATTTACAGTTTTTTAACAGGAATTGGAACTCTTCCTTTTCTCTGGATGAGCCTGATGGATTACCAAAAGGAAAGGATTTATAGTTTCATCAGCCCTGAAGCAGATGCTTTAGGATCTGGATGGAATATTGCCCAATCAAAAATTGCCATAGGTTCTGGGCAATTTTTTGGAAAAGGGTATATGAAAGGCAGCCAAAGTCAGCTAGATTTCATTCCTGAAAGTCACACAGATTTTATTTTTGCTGTAATTGTAGAAGAATTTGGATTCTTAGGCGCTCTGGTACTTTTTATTCTTTACGCTTTTTTAATTCAAAGACTGTTATTTGTTGCTAAAAGAAGTAATTCTAAATTTGCAAAATTAGTGGCAGCTACACTTTCAATCATTTTAGCTGCTTACATAACATTAAATATTTCAATGGTAGTTGGAATTTTCCCAGTAGTCGGTATGCCTCTGCCATTTATTAGCCAAGGTGGAACAGCTTTAGTGGTTAATATGATTACTATCGGTATAATTTTATCTTTAAGGAGAACTACTTGAAAAGAATAAGTTTGCTTTTGCTTTTAGCCTTTTTTGTGCCTTTTATTCATATGGATTATTCAAAAAGTTCTGAAACTTTGTCTTTTATCGATGAAATGGTTTCAAACCATAAATTTGAAAAATCTTATCTTGTTAAAATTTTCTCAAGCGCTAAAAAAAGAGAAAAAATAATTGACTCAATGAATAGACCCGCAGAAAAGAAATTTTCTTGGTTTCAATATAAATCTAGATTGATTTCGCAAATTAGAATAGAAAATGGAGTTAGTTTTTTAGAAAGATTTTTACCAGAATTCGAAAAAGCAGAAGAAAAATTTGGAGTTCCTAAAGAAATTATTGCAGCAATTATAGGCATTGAATCAAGTTATGGTTCCATCACAGGGAGAGAAAGGGTAATAGATTCTCTATCTACTCTTGCCTTTGATTATCCAAGAAGAAGTAAATTTTTTACAAAGCAATTAGAACATTTTCTCTTGCTTACTAGAGAAGAAAAACTTGATCCTTTCGTTATGAAGGGGTCTTATGCTGGCGCTATGGGCTATGGACAATTTATTCCGAGCTCTTACAGATCTTATGCTATTGATTTTGATGGTGACGGCATCAGAAATATTGTGACAAATCCTGTTGATGCAATTGGCAGTGTTGCAAATTACTTAAGCATGCATGGTTGGGAAAGAGAAGCATCCATTGCAGAAGCTCTTACCAAAAAAGATGTGAGTCCAAAATTTAAAACATCTCTTTCTTTAATGGAAGTAGATGCTCTCGAACTGATATCCAAAGATAATTTGACTAAAAAAAAATATCTACAAATAAACTTCGAAAACAAAGAATTTTGGTTAGGCCATAAAAACTTATATGTTTTATCACGTTATAATAGGAGCTCTTTTTATGTGATGGCTGTCTTTCTTTTAAGTCAGGAAATTGATAATGCATATAGAGTAAAACTATGAAAAAAATTGTCTTTATAAGTTTTATATTTTCTTCTGCAATTTTCTCACAAACATTAATTCCAAAATTACCGCAAATCACTGCTTCTAGTTTTTTACTTATTGATGCAGAAACAAAAAAAATAATTGCTCAGCAAAACACAGAAGCCTCTACTGGATTGGCTAGTATCACAAAAATCATGACAAGTTACATAGTAGCTGACTTTTTAAAACAAGGATTTTTAAATCTAAAAGATACTACTGTAGTTAGCGAAAAATGTTGGCGCATGGAGGGCTCTAGGATGTTTATTCAAGAAGGCAAAAAAGTTTTGATCGAAGACTTGATGCGCGGAATGATCGTTCAATCTGGAAACGATGCAGCATGTGCTTTGGCCGAACATATTGCAGGAACTCAAGACGATTTTGCAAGCCTTATGAACGATTATGCCCAAAGAATGGAGTTGAAAAATACAAATTTCACTAATCCAACTGGACTACCTGATGTAAATCATTACTCGACTGCCGAAGATATAGCAAAATTAAGCATATTTTTAATTAAGGATTTTCCTGATGAATATTCAATTTATAGTGAAAAAGAATTCACTTTTAACGACATAAGACAATTGAATAGAAATAGTTTGCTTTGGCAAGATGACTCAATAGATGGAATTAAAACTGGCCACACTAGAGCCTCGGGATATTGCTTGGTAGCCTCATCAAAAAGAGCAGATATGAGATTAATTTCGATTGTTTTAAATAGTTCTTCCGAAAAATCAAGACTTCAAGATACAAGAAGATTGTTAGATTATGGTTTTAAGTATTACCAAACCAAAAAAATTATAGCTAAATATCAACCGATAACAATTGTCGATGTTTGGGGAGGGATGGAAGATAAATTGGAACTTGGTCCCGAGAAAGATATTTACATTACATTAACAAAACCAACCTTTGATATGCTGACTATTGAGGCGTCCAAGAATCTGGGAGTAAAAGCTCCCATCAAGAAAGATTCAATTATTGACAGACTAGATCTAAAAGTAGATGGTGAAACTATTCAATCTGTGGATTTAGTCGCTGTAAATAATGTACAAAGAAAAGGTGTCATTATTGCTACTTTTGAATCTCTGATGTTTTATGTTTACAGTTTTTTCATGCAAGATGAAATAAATTAATGTCGATTTGTTTTTTAAATGGTGAATATTTAGAAATTCAAGACGCAAAAATTTCACCTTTGGATAGAGGGTTTCTCTTTGGAGACTCTATTTATGAAGTAATCATCGCAGTAAATAAAAGACCCTTCGAACTTGAATCGCACTTAAAAAGGTTAAACAAAAATTTATCTACTCTTAAATATTCTTTATCAAACCGAACCGATTTAGAAGAAATAATCTTAGAGGTAATTTCTAGGAATAAATTTTTCAACCAAGTAATTTATCTTCAAATCTCGAGAGGTACAGATATTATTAGAGACCATATTCCAGGAAATAATTTATCACCAACTATATTTGTATCATCTCATGAATTGCAAACAGACTTTTCTCCAAGTTCCGGCGAGAAAGCAATTTTATTGGAAGATTTTAGGTGGAGAAAGAGCCAGATAAAAGCAACTTCTCTTCTGGCAAATGTCTTATATAGATCTGAGGCCAAACATCAGGAAGTTTTTGAGACTATTCTATATGAAAATGGATTTATAACTGAAGGAGCAGTAAGCAACGTTTTCTGTTGCATTAAAAATAAGATCTTTACGCCACCAATAACAGACAATATTCTTCCCGGCGTTACGAGAAAGGTAATTTTAGAATTGATTAAAGAAATGTCTTTAGAATATGAAGAAAGAAAAATATCCGTAGATTCTTTTCTTTCAGCAGAAGAAATCTGGGTCACGAATTCAACCAAAGGAATAGTCCCTATAATCAAGCTTGATGGTAAAAATATAGGGACTGGGTCACCTGGCGAAAAATATCTTCAAATTTCTAAAGCTTTTATAGATAGGCTTTCTAGCTAGATATATCCAAAATTAACTATTATTTTTTTTAATTCTGTCCAGAATTCAGCCTTTCCTGTTTTAAAGTCTTTATCAAGATTAGCAATTTTTTTTCTAAAGTTTTTTATTTGTGGGGGTGATATTTTCTTCGCTTTAATTTTAAGCTTCGAAATATAATCCTTAGGGACGCCTTTTAGAAAAAAATTTGGATTCATCTTATATTGTTCTAATCGATCAAGCTGTTGGTGCATAACTGTAATTATGCCCGATTCGTTTTCTCTATTTAATTTCATGATTTTTAAAATCTCTAAAGATTTTGAAACTTGATTAGACAAGCAACTATTGATTAGGCTAAAGACGTGATATTCAGAACTGTCTTTAATAAACTCATAATCTGTATCTTTTTTATCTAAGCATTTTAGAAACTTCAGCTCTTGATAGGCAGACATCAAATTTTCTTCGTTTCTAGAGGCAATTAGGTTAACGCCTTCTTCGCTTAAAAGTAAATCCATTTTTTTTGCTTCGGTTTTTATCCAATCTTTTAATTGATTTGAATAAACTGGCTGAAGCTCAATTATTTCAAGGTATTTTGATATTTTTTTAAACCAAGCAGTTGTTTTGATTTTTTTATTTAATGATGAAATAACAATTGCACGATCAGGATTATCTTCTTTTAATAAATTCAAAAAAAAATCAAAATCATTTTTTAAAATGCTCTTTTCCTGTAGGCGTAAATCTATTATTTCTTTTTCACTAAATAAAGTTACTTGTTGATTTCCAATATTTATCTCTTTTTGGATTCCTTTTTTATAAAAGAAAATTCTCCTATTTTGAAAGTTGTCTTTTTTGAGGTTTAAAATTAAATCATCTCTTAACTTAGAATTTAGTAATTCATCATTGCTTAAAATTAGTTTATGTTTATTTCGCATTGGCTTTTTCTGAAAAGAAAATCAATAATTCGTTTACTGCCTCGCTGAAGAAATTTAATTTAATTTCGTCTGCTTGTTTTTCGTTTGAAAGGATACTTTCTGTATCATAGGAAAAGTCCTCCGATGTAAAAATCGGTATTTGATGAATGGAATTAGTATTTTTGTCAAAAATACTCAAATTGACTTGGTAATCAAGACTTACTACTGCAGGAAATAAGTTCTCATCAGTAGCCTCCAAGAATTTACCTAGCCTGTGGTTGCTGATTTCAATTACAAAATCTGCGTCATCTCTTTTTTCAGTAAGATTTGCATTCATTAGAAAAAAATTCTTTTTTAATTCTTGAACTAAGGAAAAATTTAGAGGATTTTTTTGAAAATCAAAAAAAATTGTAATTTTTTTTTCAGTATAGTTTAGAGGTTTTAATCCACAAGAGGCTATGATCAAAGCTAATGAAAAACTAATAAAAAATTTTTTTAAACTAGATGACAAAATTGATAAGTTTCTTTGGAACATATATTGTTTTTTTTATATTTTGCTTTTCTAAATATTTTTTTATATTTTCTATTTCTTTACTTTTCTTTATTATATTTTCTTCAGTGCTTGATGTTTCTAAAAGAATCTTTCCACGTAATTTACCATTAATCTGAATCGCAATTATCATTTCGTTTCCTTCTAAAAGATCTTCGTCATAAGTTGGCCAAGTCTCATTGTGAATAGGTAATTTTTTATCTAATTCAGCCCAAAGTTCGTGACAAATATGAGGAATGATTGGCGACAACATGATTAAACTCTTCTCAATTATTTCTTTAAAAATCTCATTTGTTTCATCAGAAACAGAATTTTTTAACATAGCCTTAGGGATGGCATTCAATAATTCCATGATGGCGGCAATCGCTGTGTTGAATTGATTTTTATCTTCAAAGTCTATGGAAACTTTTTTGATGGTTTGATTTAATTTTATTTTGATATCGTTCAAATCCAAAGATTGCACTTCACTTACTACAGTTTGATTGAATAGGGTACGTGATAAAGACCAAAGTTTTTTTATAAACTTATGAGAGCCATTTACTCCGGAATCTGACCACTCCAAAGATTGTTCAGGCGGAGCAGCAAACATTGAAAATAATCTTACGGTATCGGCGCCATATTTTTCGATTAAATCATTAGGATTGACAATGTTACCTTTAGATTTTGACATCTTTGTTCCGTCTTTCAGGACCATACCTTGACACAATAATCTCTTAAATGGCTCTCTTACACTAATCAAAGATAAGTCATTCATGGCCTTACAAAAAAAGCGTGAATACAAAAGATGAAGAATTGCATGCTCTATTCCGCCTATGTATTGGTCAACAGGCATCCAATAGTTCGCTTCATCGTCAAGCATTGATGTTGAGGATTTATAGGAAGCAAACCTTGCAAAATACCAGGATGATTCAACAAAAGTATCAAAAGTATCTTTCTCTTTGAAATAGTTGATGCCATTAAATTCAATCTTGTCCTTAGCAATTTCTTCCTGACTTAAATCATTGAAAGGTAAAACTTTATTTCCCATATCCGCTATAAACATAGGTATCGGAGCTCCCCAAGATCTTTGTCTTGAGACGCCCCAGTTCTTTAATCGAAAATTTGTTTTTTCTTTGCCCTTAAGACCTAAATCATTTTCTTGAGTTAATTTTAAGAAAGCTTCTTCAAAAGAAAGGCCATTCAATTTACCAGAATTAATTAATATCCCTTTTTCTTCTATCGCATTTTCTATTTTTTGTAATTTTCCTCGACCATCGTCTATTACCTGAATGATCTTAATTTTCTTTGCTTTGGCAAATTCAAAATCTCTTTGATCATGACCGGGTACACCCATCAAGGCTCCTGAGCCATAATCAGATAAAACAAAATTAGCAACCCAGATATCTATTTCTTTTTTTGAAATCGGATGAATTGCTTTGGTCTTTAATTTTAAACCTTCCTTTTTTTGCTTTGATAAATCTGCCTCTGTTTGCTTTACATTTGAATTTTTATCTAACCATTTAGCAACTTCAGGATTATCTTTTGCTTCTCTTTTCACAATTTCATGATTGAAAGATAACGCCATAAAAGTAACTCCCATGATGGTATCTGGTCTGGTGGTGAATACTTCAATAGTGTCTTTTAAGTCGGATTTAAATTGAAACAAAACCCCTTTAGATTTTCCTATCCAGTTTTTTTGCATTGTTTTGACTTGTTCTGGCCAACCTTCTAAAAGATCGAGATCATCCAAAAGTTCATCAGCGTAATCGGTAATTTTAAAAGACCATTGATTAATAATTTTCTTTTCAACTTCTACTCCAGACCGCCAGCCTTTACCATCAATGACTTGTTCATTTGCAAGGACTGTTTTATCAATAGGATCCCAATTCACCTCTGCTTTTTCTCTAATGACTAAACCCTTTTCGTAAAGTTTACAAAATAGCCATTGTTCCCACTTGTAGTAATCTTCACTGCAAGTTTTTAATTCTCTTCGCCAGTCATAGGCAAAGCCAAGCGATTTAAGCTGGAGCTTCATTTCTTGAATATTTTTCTCTGTCCAATCTTTGGGCGAAACTTTGTTTTGGATAGCTGCGTTCTCAGCAGGTAATCCAAAGGCATCCCAACCCATTGGCTGCAAAACATTTTTCCCTTTTAACCTTTGGTATCTTGAAATCACATCACCGATTGTATAGTTCCTGACATGGCCCATATGACATTGTCCTGAGGGATAAGGAAACATACTTAAACAGTAAAATTTTTCTTTTTTTGGATTGGGCTCAACCTCAAAAGACTTATTTTCATCCCAATACTCTTGAGCATTTTTTTCAATTAATTGAAAGTTATATTCAGTTTCTGACATTAGGAAATATTTAGAATTTCTTTAAGATAATTTATAGAAATATTTCCCT
>MDTD01145084.1_pt1 | contig 11946 bp, 7 predicted proteins | sample 811221 | NCBI WGS metagenome assembly MDTD01 (sample SAMN05326646, study PRJNA326480) | marine metagenome | isolation source: seawater | place: Pacific Ocean: South West | collected 2011 | reverse complement strand
CTCCCTGTCTGATTTTTACACAAAAATGCGCACCACACCCAATCACTTTTTATACATCGATACATTTTCAACATCACTTGCAGGAGGCGAGGTTATTACAAAAGGCTATTTCAATGGATCAAATCCAGATTTAATCTACTTTAGCCCCGATATGCACATTAATAAAATCGATTTGGATCAAGTATTGCTTAAGTTCGACAACTTCGGTCAAGACCATTTAGTTTCGGAAAATCTACACGGAGAATTTACCGGCAACATCACGGGTAAAATTCATATGCATACCGATTTAGTCCCTATAATTGAAGACTCTGAAATTCATATTGATGCACATATAGAAAATGGAAAACTTGAGAACTACCCTATGCTTCAAGACTTTTCAGAATATTTTAAAGACAAAAATCTCGAAAGTGTAAAATTTGACACACTGGAAAATAAAATTGACATGATTAATGGAGTAATTACAGTTCCAAAAATGACTATAAATTCCACACTGGGGTTTTTAGAAGTTTCGGGAGTTCAAGACGCTGACTACAATTACGAATACAAAATCAGCATCCCATGGAAAATGGTAACCCAAGTGGCTGCAAGTAAACTATTCAAACAGAAAAAAGACACATCAAACAATAATGAAAACGATGAAATCCAATATGGAACAAATAAAACAAAATACGTCACTCTAAAACTAAAGGGTGATTCTATTGATTATAAGATTTCATTGACCAAAAGAGTGAAAAAGAGATAATTTTAATCGTTCAGATCTTCTTGAATCAATCAGACGCAACACGGTTGCAGTACGCAAAAAAAAGCCATACCTTTGCTACATGTTGCGTCTTTACTTGAGTAATTACACCTCAGCAAAAAAAGCTGATTATTTTGGTATCCTTGCCAGTGGATTGTGTTTATTACATTGTTTCGCAACTCCATTTGTTTTTATTGTGAGAAGCTGTTCTGCTGCTTGTTGTTCCGAAAGCCCAATATGGTGGAAAACAATTGATTACTTATTTATAATTGTTTCTTTAATTGCTGTAAAACAAGTCTTCAAAACATCAAAAAACAAATTACTTAAATCTGGTTTCGCAGTTAGCTGGGTTGCTCTTTTCATTTTAATTTTAAATGAAAATTTTGCAATGTTTTCAATCTTTAAACACGCAGTCTTTATTCCAGCTTTTCTATTGATTTTATTACATGTATATAATATTAAACTGTGCAAATGTGAAAAAAACTGTTGCTAAATATAATTTAGCAACATCAAATTGAATGCTATGGCTGAAAACAAATACGATATATATGATACAATTGGAGATAATCACGTACTAACAAGTATTGAAACTCCTCTCAAAACAGATGCTTTTGAAATCTCTGACGCAGAGAAAATAGAAAAAATACAAGGGTATTTTAAAGGTATTATGGAAACTTTAGGTTTGGATTTAGAGGACGACAGTTTGAAAGGGACACCATATCGTGTTGCAAAAATGTATGTTAAAGAGTTGTTTAGTGGACTTGATCCTAAAAACAAACCATCTATTTCTACGTTTGACAATAAGTACAACTACAACAAAATGCTGGTTGAGAAAAATATTGAATTTGAATCGGCATGTGAGCATCATTTCTTACCCATGCGAGGAAAAGCACACGTTGGCTATATATCTTCAGGGAAGGTAATTGGATTATCAAAAATGAATAGAATTGTACAGTATTATGGAAAAAGACCACAAGTTCAAGAAAGGTTGACCATTCAAATACTTAAAGAATTACAAGCCGCTTTGAAAACAGAAAGTGTTATTGTAATAATAGATGCAGATCACTTGTGTGTCTCTACAAGAGGAGTTCAAGACAAATCAAGCTCAACGGTAACAATAGAATATGGAGGCGAATTTAATGAAAAGAGTCAGAGAGATTCATTTTTGAGTTTATGCTCTTAGAATGATTTTTTAAAACTCAAAAAATATCAAACAAAAAAGCCACTGAAATCAGTGGCTTTTTCATTTGATTCAAGCATATATTTTATTCAATATTTAACACAAAAGTTAAATCAAAGTCTGAATCACCGTCGTTGGCTCCTGAACTTGCTGTTTTAACACCTGGTTGATGTTGAAGTCTAACAGTAAAGTACCCTCCAGACAAGGAAGAAGAAGACGTTTCCCAGCTTGTACTTAATCCAACAGGGTTTCCATTATCGTCTGAATCGTTATAATTTATTGCGTCAGCTGCATTATCTATATTTCCATCCCCCAATGGATTCGAAAACGCATCGTTTGAGAACGCAAAAAAGAATTGGTGCTCATCGTCTTCTTCAGCAATTTCAGCTCCAATATCCTCAGCGTGCTCATCTTCGTGCTCTTCCTCTTCTTCTCCTTCTTCCTCTTCGTGCTCTTCCTCATGAACGTTTAATATTTCAAATGTAAGGGTATAGGTTTTATCTGCATCTAAGTTAATAGAATCTAAAACAGTAAGCTCTTCAACCCCTTCGTAATCTGGATCTTGAGCTAAAGCCTCAACAACATCACTCGAATCCTGAGTATTGGTAAAGATTAACTTCACATCAGTAAACACCTCATGATCGTGCTCTTCCTCTGGAATTTCATCTTCTTCTTTTTCACATCCTGTTAATAATACAGCCGCTGCCAACATAGGAATCATACTGTACTTTCTGAATTTGTTCATTTTGTTCATTTTTCTGATTTTTAATTATTAGTATTTAGATTGATTTGATTATTAAAGTTTATTTATTGTTTGCATTGAATTTATAGTTAAGACTAAAAAGTATGTTTCTTCCCGGCGCATCCGCAAAATATCTCATTTCATTTAGATAATCTCTGTAGCTAGTATTTAACACATTATTTACAGAAACACTTCCTTTGAAACTATTCCATTCCCACTCCCAGGAAACCCTCAACATAAAATACCCTTCAGGAGCCGCTTTAAAATCAAAAATTTCTGACTCTAGAGTAATCACCTCATCCCCTTCTGTTAATTGTTCTGGAGTTAAGGTACGAGGTGCTTGAAATTGCTCAAATCTATAGAAAGGCTTTAACAATATTCTTGAAGAGCTAAATTTCCATAACTTTCTTTGTTGCCAAATTAATTTATAACTAACGGTTACTGGTGGTTGATTAATTAAAGTTTCTTTATCAGTAATATTTCTTGACCATAAATAACTAATTCCAAATGTACCCTCTAAATAATTTCCCAATTCCGCGGTCCAATCATAATCAGCCCCCAAAAAAAGAGCATCCGTCTGATCAAAAATAAAGGTCGGCTGAGGACCTCTAAAGGTGCCTATTAAACCATAGGGCCGTAAGTAAATAAAATTGAAAAGGTAATGGGAATAAACAGCAAAACTGTGTGATTGTAGTTTGTTGTTAATTTTTAATTCATTTATTAATTTGTACCCTTTTTCAGGTGTGACATTACTTTCATTTAAATTAGTTACCTGGTCGGTTTTTAGTTTGTTTTCGTCATTAAAGTAGTATCGAAGTAACCCATATGAATTTTTAAATCCATGTTGACCAAAGCTGAATAACTCAGCCATATTGGGGGCTCTCCAAGCAGTTCCGAAACTCGTTCTGAAAGAATGACTTTTTTTGAAATTTTTAACATATCCAATAGATGATGTTAGGTTTGTGAACGAATACTCATCTCTAAAAATATCTTGATTAGTTTCCCTGCCTCTGACATTACTGGACTCGTAATCAACCCTTAGTCCTGCTTCAACAAGATGTTCTCCTATTCGCTTGCTTTCAACCAAAAAAGCACTGTATCTTCCTGTGTTATAGTTTGGGATAAAAGGCGTTGTATTAGTTCCAGGGTTGTTATCATTATCTTGATAAAAATATTGTATCCCAATCATGCCATCCAACCCAAACCTATCGGGATGATTCCACTCCAATTGTGCATCGTTTGTAATCAAATCCAAATCAATAATTGGCTTACTGGAGTTTCTTCTGACATCAAACTCTTTTCTTTTATTCAGTTGTTTTCCTGCTCTAAAAACCAAATTGCCATGATCAGAATATGTCCATTTCACCTCCCCTTTTGCCAAATGGTGTTGGGTTAACTGATTCGGTTCATTTACAGTATATGAAAAAGGTAAAATATAAGCAGAATCCGGCTGATCAGCTGCAAACGCCTGACGAATCGCATTTGCGCTGTGGAAAAAAGAAGCTCTCAATAATCCCAAATTTTGATCAATCAAACTGTAATACGTCTTAACATCAAGCATTTTTGTTCTGTATCGAACTCCTGAACCAAATGAAAACTCCTCTTTTCCCGAATTAGTAAGCATATACTCGGGTGTATTTCGGTCACCAATTTTAGTATAGTTTCCATTTAAGAAGTAGCTCCATTTTTTCTTCCCCTGCCCTATTTCAAAACCTGAATTGTATCCTTTTCCATTGGTTTGGAAACCAGACCTTACTTCACCGGAAAAATCTTCCTTAAGGTATAGTGGGTTTGGCTCGACAATAATTGCCCCCCCTAAAGCTTCAGGCCCAAACCGAACTCCTGCGGCGCCTTTGATTATTGTAATTTTATTGGCGGAAGAAATGTCAATTTCTGGAGCATGATCTTTTCCCCAATTTTGAAAACCGTGTTTTATCCCATTGTTCAAAATCAATATTCTATTTCCATACAACCCATGAATTATAGGTAACTGAACATTTGATCCAACTGATATGAGTGATACTCCTTGCTCATCCTCTATTGATAGGGCCAAACTTCGAGTAACATCACTCTTTAGTTCTTTTTCATCAATTGTAACTTGTGATATAGATTCCGTACCTTTCTTTTTGTTAACCTGAGCTTTAATAGTCACAGTAGCAACATCAACAACCTTTTGTCTTAGATAAATATGAGGAACCTTTCCATGTCTATGATTGTGCTCACAAACAGAATCACAATATCCATGACAGGAAATAATAAGAGTATTGCTTTGTGAACACAAACCATTTATAAAAAACTCGCCTTTTTCATTTGCTATAGTTCCTTTCCCCTCCTCTTTAATTACAACAGAAACATACGGAACAGGTTCTTTTGTTTCCACATCAAGTATTTTTCCTGACAAAGAAAAAGTACAAGAATCACTTTGTGCAAAAATGTTCAAGGAAAGAATGTTGCCCAATAAAAACAATTGAAAAGTGATTTTCATTTCATTAACAAAATCAGCGACAAATATAACATTGTTTTCTTAATGCAACAAAGTTGCATTAAGAAAACAAGTCGTAAAACAAATAATTTAAGCGATTTTTTTCCTTTATTCTAGGATGTTTTTAGAACCGAAGATTGGTTTTTTTTCAAATATGCAACAACATAACTAAACATGAACACAAGAAACAGACTAATTCCAAAAAGCGGCAAAAGGACGGCCAAAACAATAATAAAAACAGCGGGAAATAAGGTTGTTTTTCCATTGTGTTTTGGATTTATTTTTATTTCTCTAAGGGACTTACTTTTGAAAAACGAGAGTACAGCTGCAATACTTAAAAGCGTCAATGCTACCGCTGTTATAAGAATCAATATAAAATTCCACTTTCCAAATTTACCTTGATGAAAGGCCATCAACCACAAACGGGCCTTCATCATTATACCTATATCACTCCACGAATGTTGTTGTATTACATTACCGGTATATTGATTCAGATGTATACTTTTCATTTCAGACAACCTTGTTGTTTGATTCGTAACAGTGTACACTCCTTTTAAGGATTTTGGAAAATTTAAACTTACTTCTCCGACTAAATTCAGCGCCTGCGCTTTTTGTATCATTTCGTCCAGAGAAAGAGGTTTAAGAGAAGTCTCCGTTGAAGTCAATCCTTGCCCTTGCCAAGTAGATGGAAAACCACTGTTGGTGTTTTTTTGAACCCATTTATATCCCGATCCAAAAACATCGGTCCACGGAAAACCTCCCATCAAAATAACAACAATTAAAATAGAAAACCAAAATCCTAAAACAGTGTGAGCATCTCTAAAAAATATCCTTTTGGATTTTTTTAACCGTATGGTAAAAAGTCCTTTCAACCCTCTTTTCCTAGGCCAAAAAAGATAAACACCGGATATAATAAGAACAAACATCCAGCTCGCAACCAACTCCACAATTTTTGTCCCAAAACTTCCAAGAAGCAATTCGCCGTGTAGCTTTCTCACTTTATGCATGTCCGTTTCTGAAACATTTATTTTCCCCAAAACTTTCCCGTTTGATGGATCAACAAACAAAGAAGATTTGTGAGAGAATTTTCCGGATGTAAACTGAGTAGATTGATTTTGAGCAGTTGGTAAAACGATAGCTTCAGGACTTTTGTGCCAATTCGTTTGAGCAATTTTTAACTGCTGCTCTAAAGAAATTCTTTTTTCATTGAACTCAACAGTTCTGTAATTATTAAACACCTCTTTTTCATAATTGTCTTTGAAAAGATAAATAACCCCCGTTACAGACAATAAAAGAACGAACGGGACAACAATCATTCCTGCTATGTAATGACTTTTCCAAAGCCATTTGTAAAAGTAGATATTCATTTTACTTTTTTTGGAATTTATACGCCAAACCTATATTAACATTTCTTGGACGTCCCAATGAATATCGCTCTCCCCAATTGGTTGCTCTTGCTACTGTGGAATAAAGCTCATCTGTTAAATTCATTATATTGGTCCAAACTTCAAAACCTTTAAACTCATATCCCACTCTTAAATTAAAAACATCATAACCTGTATACGATTTAGAATTTTCATTCTCCATAAAATATTCATCAATATGTTGCCACTCCAAACTTGATCGAAATCCTTTAAACCAAGATGGAGTGTATAATATTTGACTATTCATTATCCAGCTGGGTGACTGAGGCATTTCTTTTCCAGAATAATCGGAACCGTCTTCCACATAATTAAGAAACTGATGAAGAGCATTAGTTCCACTTATTCTAATAGAAAATTCTTTTTTTATTTTTGATTTAAATGAATACTCTACCCCTTGATGCAATGTCTTTCCCGCGTTTTGCTGTTCAGTAGAACCATCCGGTTGCAAAACAGATATTATTTCATTTAATCCTTCCATTCTATATAAACTCAATTCCAATCTTGCATTCTTTTTTAAAAAAGTAGCCCATCCCCCCATCTCGTAACTATCATAGAAAACAGGTTTTAACGATGGAATATCATTTCCTACATACAATGTTGTAACCTGGGGTGGAACATACCCTTGACTGAAATTAGCATAAGAACCAATGTTCTTCTTTATTTGATAGGTCGCTCCTACTTTCGGAATAATTCGTGAAAATATATTTTCGCCATCTTCTACTGAAGTAAAAGAATTACTTCCCAAATTGTTGTCAAAAACATACTTAAAATTATCGTATCTCATACCAAAAAGAATTTTGAGTTTTTTTATAGGCTCCAGTTTAAATTGAGTATAAAATGCAGTATTATAAATATTAGCAGAATAGTCAGCAAGCAAGCTATCTGTTGGGTTATATGACTCATACATTCCATCATTATTTTTAAAAATGGAAATGTAGTTTGCCCCATAAGTATTCGGGCTAAAATCAGCGCTTACTCCAAAAACCAAGCTGGAATTATAAAGTTTAAACTGTTGCTTGTGTTGTGCAAACAATCCGATACTTTGAAAAGAATTTTCATTTTCTTGACCATGGGCCAGATTGGGATTCCCTGTTCCTGCCCACGGCCTGTAGTCATCTTTGACGCGATAAGAAGGGTTTTGAGCAATTGAATTGTTTCTGTAAAAAGTTGTTATACTGGTTTTACTTTTTTTACTCCAAAAATGATTAAATGCAAATTTTGAACGAAAAGCACTTACACCTCGGTAAGTAAACGTTTGATTGGACTGGTAAATTTGCTGATAAAAATCAGTGCTATCCAATGACCCAGCCATATCCGAAAAGTAATCAACATACGTGTTGGTCCATACCAGTTCTGCTTTTTTACTCGCTTTGTAACGCATATCGAAACTCAGTGCCAGTTTATTGAAATCCGAATGGTCTAAAAGTCCATTGGTTTGATCAGCATAGTAGCCGGAAAATCGATATCCAAATTTATTTTTAATTGTGCTTGAGGCATAAAAATCCGATCTCTTATATCCCAGGTTGTTCCCTTGAACACTTATTCCGGCAGTAGGTTTAACCGTAGGTTTTTTTGAGATAAAATTCACAGCCCCCCCAATAGCCTCGCTCCCATACATACTGGATGAAGGACCTCTCACAATTTCTATTTTTCCTACGTTAGCCATATTGATTTCCAACAACGCATTATGATTAAAAACTCCTGATGTTCTAATTGGAATACCGTCCTCGAGGTACAAATATGAAGCCCCGTAGTCAATTGGTCGTCGGATACTCATGGTATGTTGCTCATTACCCAAATCAACCATATTCACCCCAGGTGTTTGGTTTAAAACCTGATCAATTGTTGTGGGTTTGTTTTTTTCTATCACCTCGGAATTTATTGTGGAAATTGCAACAGGAACCTCATTTCTCAACTCCTGTTCTCTGTTTGTACTAATTACAATTGAATTCAAACCAATCGGAGAAGGAGAAAGTTTTAACAACATATTTTTTGAGGCAACTATTTTTTTATTTTCAAAACCGTTTGCCATAAAAATCAAAGTGTCTTTCCCCAATTTCGCTTTAATAGAAAATGCCCCATAATAATCGGAAACCGTTCCCTCATCCGTTGAGCGATTAACAACTTTAACAAATGGCAAAGGCTCATTGTTTAAGACATTTACTGCTGTCCCATCAGCAGATTGTGCATGAACGAGCTGAATATAAAACAGCGCGCATAAAAGAATTGTATATTTCATTTTTGTTTTAGATTAATTACATTGATACGTGTCTAAATCGAACACGCAGATTTTCACACATTTAAAAATGTACAAAAGCAGTTTTCTTTCTAAATGAAAACCAATTTATAATTAACCCAGTTGAGGAGGTTGAAATATTTCGTTTAAATATCCTTTTCTTAGCTTAGAATCAAGATTCAAGCATGAGCTATTCTCTTTCAGATCAAAGTTATAGAACAACTTTGAAAGAGGTCTGTTCTGACAATAAAAAACGTCTGATTTCAACCTTTGTTTTGAAGGTGTCCTTTCTTCTTTTTCTTTATTCTCCTGCTTTTTAAACTGCTTAGCCAAATAACACTTCCCTTTACAGTTCATTTTAGGAACGTCTTTGTTTTCACAAAGCTCTTTGGCTATATACTCTTGATTCATCTTGAAATTGAAATAAATCAATAATTTGCTCGAATGACTGAATACAATCACACATAAAAGAAAAAAACAAATTGACCTTTTCAACATCTTTTGCAAAGATAACCCGTTATAATCGTTTTAAAAAATCCTAAATCCTATGGTTAGTTTTTTACCACCTTAAAAACCTGCTTACCGTCATTTGAAGTAATTTCAATGAAATAGATTCCCGATTCTCCTCTTAACTCAACTTGAGCAATACCAAAAGCTTCTTCTTTTTTATAAACCATTTGTCCATTCGCAGCAAAAACCTGAATCATTACATTTTTAGAACTTCCGAGATTAATATTGAAAATTCCGTTATTTGGATTAGGATAAATTGAAAATCTGACCCCTTGTTTTTCTTGACCATCCGATTTCGAAGCTATTTTTGATTTTTGAGCTTTTACTGTAATTTTAACAGACGTCATCTTCACATATTTGCCGTTTTTGTAAGCTTTTACTTTTAGCCTGTATTCACCAGGTGATGAAGGAACCCACTTGTTATAATACATTGATTTTGATGATTTGACTGACTCCTTTTTGTCCAGTTTATTTTTCTCACCAATTTTTTGAGTTAAGAATCGAAGTTCGTCTGCTTTAGAAAAGTCTCCTGAAACCCGAATATGCATTTTTACATCTTCTCCGACGGCATACGTTTGACCATTTCTTAATAGTTTATACTTCAACTTGATGGGTTCCTGAACTTCAATATTAACCTTTGTTTGATGAACATAAACATCGTTTAAATAAGCTGATGCCTTTAAGGTATATATACCTGTTTGTTTAGGTGTCCACTTGTATTTATAAACAGATTTGTTTTCCGAAATACTTAATGTTTTCACAACAGTTTCCGATGTACCAACTTTCTGAACGGTAAATTTAATCTTCGTCGCAGCAGAAAAATTACCGGAACATTCAACATTCATATTTACCTTATTTCGATTATTGAACACATCACCGTCCTTTAATGTGATAAAACTCATCTTCAATGTTTCCTGAACAAAAATTTGATCGGCTATAGTTTCAGTAACAAATGTCCCGTTTTTTTGAGCGATTACTTTAAATGTAAATATCCCCGGTTCATTTACAGTGTAGTTGTAGGTATAATGTTCAGCATCATTTGTATTGACTGTATGTACTACCAAAAATTCCTCGTCTTCTTTTTTCACTAAAAACTTGAGTTCGTCTGCATCGGTAAGTGTCCCCAATAAATCAACACTCACATTTATACCATCTCCTTCTTTAAATGTTGACCCTGGGTTTAATGCACTAAAAAGCATACTCAACGGTTCATCATTATCTAAAATAATAATAGTTGCTTCGGCATTAATAACAGTATACCCTTCACCTTCTAACAATTTAAACTTTACTGTTTCTTCTTCTTCTCCTGAAATCTGATCATCTATCGGAGTTATTAAAACATCAATGCTGTTTTGTCCTGCGGGTATAACCAACGGCGCTAAAGTATTGATGGTATAATCTTGGTCCTGAGTAGCTGTCCCAATGAGGGAAAAATTGACTTGGAGTGGAGATGAAAGGTTCCCAGTTCTTGTAACTCTCCAACTCCCGACATCTGTTTCATCCTCAGCAGCTTCCGAATCGATAACCGATACACTAACATCAACAACAGGGGCCTCATCCAGTACAGAAACCTCTACATATCCCGTGTAAACAACATCATCCACTCTCGTCCAATACGCAAAACCATCAACCCCTGTAAACCCATTATTTGGAATGTACTCTAAGCTTGTTCCATTCCAAGTAACACTTCCGTGGTTCGGCCCTGCAAATTCTATATTGCTTCCCTCTACTCCCTGTATATTCAGAGCGACATTGACCTTCTCATTTTTATAGGCTTCTACTTCAATCGTATTGTTATTACTGTGAGTAACCGATGAAGAGAAACGATCATTCGTATATCCCCATAAATCCGTTAATCCATTGTAAACCACATCTTCTGAAACGGTAGTAAACTGAACGTTTACCTTGGCATTTGCTGTTGCCCCTGGGACACCCTTTACTCGGACGTATTGTGCTACATTATAATTTTCAGGAGTGAATACTAATTTTTGAGTACCCACAATCCCTACTGAGGTATTGGTTGTTTGCACCAAAACAGTAACATTGCTTTTAGGACGAAACATAAAACGAACCGACAACTTTTCAGACTCTTCTTTGTTGATGGTTAGTGCATCAACGGAAGATGGCAGAACCTTAAAACCAGGTGCTCTTGTGGTTAAATGAGACATTCTCCATGCTGTTTCATAAGCCACTTTTCGTGCATACCATTTGTTCCAGGTTGAACTGCTTCGTTCAGGCTCATCGTTCACTGAACATCTCCCTGTAAGGATTGTAGCCATATAGGTTCCTATTGCATCTAAAAGAACTCCATTCATATGATTGTTGTCCGGTACTACTTTTAAAGTGGGGTCTGCATCATAAATTCTTGACCACATTAATCGAGCTGGAACAGATCGAACATTAAGAGGAAGCCCTTTTTCTCGAGTTCCTGGTCGTATCATATTATAGGCTATTCCTAAATCGGTTCCATCGTTGTAATATACACCATTGTAGAATCGTTTATCTATTCCATAGAGCATGGTTGTTGGAGCCCATTGTTTTGCACCGTGGTTGTCCTGCATTGGAAACCCTATGGTGTTTTTGTAATAATCAGGATTTACTTCGTAGTCTTTGTTGTCCTCATACCAATCGTT
>MDTD01162445.1_pt1 | contig 11947 bp, 13 predicted proteins | sample 811221 | NCBI WGS metagenome assembly MDTD01 (sample SAMN05326646, study PRJNA326480) | marine metagenome | isolation source: seawater | place: Pacific Ocean: South West | collected 2011 | reverse complement strand
ATTGTAGGAGACAAGAAATACGGAATAAAAGAAAATAAGCTTCCAAAAGGTTCAAGTCATAAAAAAAGGATGTACCTTCATGCAAACTCTTTTATTTCAAAGGATTTGAATATTCATATAAACGTAAAGCCTCCTAAAGAGTTTAAAAAAATACTTAAAAATGATGAATAAATTTTTAAATTGCCCTAGAATTGCGTGTCTAAATTATGGCTGTACAAAAAAGTAAAGTATCCAGAGCAAGAAGGGGAGCGAGGCGCTCTCATAATGCTTTAAAAAAAGAATCTTTATCCCTAGATTCTGTATCAGGTGAAAAGCACCTCAGACACCATATGACTAAGGATGGCTTCTATAAAGGAAAAAAAGTCTTAGATCTTAAAACAAAGGAAGAATCAACTGACGACTCTCCAAGTTAATTTGTGTCAAAAAAAACCATTTTAATAACAGGAGCTTCCAGAGGAATAGGTAAAGCTATTCTTGAATCTTTCGACAACGACTATTTTATTGTTGGAACAGGTACATCTGAATCAAGTGTTAAAAGTATCTTAAAGAATATCAAATCTTTAAATCTTGATGGCGATTCTTTTAAATTAGATTTGGGAGATAGGACTTCTATTAAGGAATTAACTTCATTACTCGAGTCTAATAAGATTTTTCCAGATATCTTGATAAATAATGCCGGCATTACAAGAGATAATATTATGTTAAGAATGCAAGAAGATGAATGGGACAATGTCATCGACGTTCATCTTAATGGTCAATACTTACTAATTAAGTCATTTATTAAAAAAATGGTCAAAAATAGATGGGGTAGAATTATAAATATTTCATCCACATCAGCTGTCCTTGGAAATAAAGGACAGGCTAACTATGCTGCAGCTAAAGCAGGAATCGAAGCGATGTCTAGATCATTAGCCAGAGAATTGGGTTCAAGAAATATAAATGTAAATTGCGTTGCCCCAGGCTTTATAGAGACAGATATGACAAAAGAAATTTCACAAGGAAATGAAGAATTTTTAGCTTCTCAAATTCCTCTTGGAAGATTGGGAAAACCTAATGAAATTGCTGAAGTAGTAAATTTTTTAGCTTCAGAAAAGGCAAATTACATCACAGGTCAGACCCTACATGTTAATGGTGGTTTATATATGTAACTTGACTTGCGTAAAATTGTTACATGGAAAATTACGATAATTTTGAAAAAATTTTTTTTAAAGGTATATAATTCATTCAATTTTAAATAGAGGTTCATATGAGCAGTACTGAAGAAAGAGTTCGTAGGATAGTTTGCGAACAATTAGGAGTTGGCGAAGAAGAAGTTACCCTCTCCGCATCCTTTATAGATGATTTGGGAGCAGATTCATTGGATACTGTTGAGTTGGTAATGGCTTTTGAAGAGGAATTTGAAATAGAAATTCCTGATGAAGAGGCAGAAAAGATAGCTACTGTTGAGGATGCAGTAAACTATATAGATTCTGCCGAATAATTCTTTTTAATATGTCAAAACAAAGGCGGGTTGTCGTAACTGGTCTTGGCATAGTTTCCCCATTAGGAAACGATCTCGATTCCACATGGTCAAATATTATAAGTGGCAAAAGTGGTGCAAGCCGTATTACAAAATTTGACCCAACTGAATTTTCTACTACCTTCGCTGCAGAGTTAAAAGGTTACAACGAAGTTTCTGGACTTACTTCTAAAGAAATAAGGCGAATAGACCCATTTATTCAATATGCTCTTACAGCATCAGATCAAGCAATAAATGATGCTAATTTATCTTTTGAAAACATTGATAAAACCAGAGTAGGCGTTTCTATAGGATCTGGAATAGGTGGATTGGGAAGTATAGAAAATAATGCTTTAATTTTAAAAGATAAAGGCCAAAGAAAGATTTCTCCATTCTTTGTGCCAGGTGCAATTATTAATATGGCATCTGGGAATGTTGCAATTAAATATGATTTACAAGGCCCAAATATTTCTATTGTTTCAGCATGCTCTAGCGCTGGTCATAGTATAGGTTATTCAGCAAGGACTATTTCATATGGTGATGCAGATGTGATGATTACGGGAGGAGCGGAGGCTGGAATTACGCCTTTAGGATTGGCAGGTTTTAATGCTGCAAAAGCTCTTTCTACAAATAATGATTATCCAGAACAAGCAAGTTGTCCTTGGGATAAAAAAAGGGACGGATTTTTATTAGGTGAGGGTGCAGGTATTTTGGTTTTAGAGGATCTAGCATCAGCAACCGAAAGGCAAGCAAAGATTTATGGCGAAGTCGTAGGTTTTGGTCAAAGTGACGATGCATATCATATTACAGCGCCTGCTGAAGACGGACGAGGTGCTTATAATGCAATGGTTAATGCATTGAATGATTTCAATGAAGACTATGACAAGATTGATTATATAAATGCCCATGGTACTTCCACACCTCTGGGTGATGTTATAGAAGCCAAGGCAATTTCGGAAATTTTTAAAGGAAGAGAAAACTTATCTATAAGTTCAACAAAATCAATGACCGGTCACTTATTGGGAGCAGCAGGAGCAATTGAAGCTATTTTTTGCCTCCTCGCTATGAGAGATTCTATTATTCCTCCAACAATAAATTTGAATGACCCTGATAATGAATTCAATCTTGACTTTACTCCTAATAATTCAAAAAATAAGGAAGTTAATTTTTCCATGACAAACTCCTTTGGATTTGGTGGAACAAATGTATCTTTAATTTTCAAAAAGTATTAGTGAAATACTTATTTTCTATATTTTTTTTGAATATTATTTTTTATATTTTTTTGCTTTTTAAGCCTTTAAATATTGATTCTAATTTTTTAATCATAGAAGGTAATAGTTTAAATGAAGTATTTATTGGTCTTGAAGAAAAAAATATATATTTTCCTAAAATTATAAAATTATTTTTTAATATTTCTGGAGTTGATAAAAAAATAAATTTAGGACGATATAATATTGTCCATACAGACTCTTTGTTTGATATTTTTAATAAGATTTATTTTGGCAAGATAATTTTAAAAAAATTTATTGTTCCGGAGGGTTCTAAAATAAAAGACTTATTTTCATTAGAAATCTTAAACAAATATTGTGAAACACAAGTGTCTCAAAATGAGTGTCGACTTGAAGGTTTTATTAAACCAGATATTTATTTCTACGATAGAGATAGTGAATTAATTACCATTTTAAAAAAATCCATTGAGAATCAAAATATTATCCTCGATAAATCTTGGAAGGATCGTAAGAATTTTTTAAAAAGTTTTACCAAAAAAGAAATTTTGATTGTAGCTTCGATTTTAGAAAAAGAATCTTGTGCAAATGAGAGAGCTAAAATAGCAGGAGTAATCTATAACAGACTAAAAAAAAATATGCTTCTTCAAATGGATACAACAACAATTTATGGTTTAAAGGATTTTAATGGAGACCTTACGAAGAGGGATTTGAAAGATTCTTCCTTATATAATACTTATATGCATAGAGGACTCCCTCCAGGACCAATTTCTAATCCATCCAAAAGTTCAATATTCGCAGCCGGTCAACCGGAAGAACATGACTATTTATATTTTGTGGCCAAAGATAAATGTAGTCATGAATTTTCAACTAATTATGATGCGCATACAAGAGCAATAAAAAAATATCAATTAAGTAAATAATGTTTATAACCTTAGAAGGTAGTGAAGGAGCGGGCAAATCTACTCTTATAGAGCATCTAAAAAAATATTTTCAAAATAACAAAATTGATTTTATTTTCACAAAAGAACCTGGAGCTACTAAAGTAGGTCAGGCATTGAGAGAAATCCTTTTGGATAAGTCTATCGATTTAGACCCGCTTTCTGAAACATTTCTTATCCTCGCAGACAGACTTGAACATGTTAGCAAAATTATAAATCCTGCTTTAAAAGAAAATAAAAATATATTATCGGATAGATATCTAGATTCTACTTACGCATACCAGGGAGCAGGAAGAAAAATTAAGAAAGACAAATTAGACCAACTTATAAAGTCACTAAAATTTCCTGAACCTGATTTGACTATTTACCTTGATTTACCAGTGGAAGAAGGAATCATTAGAGCTAAAGGAAGAGATGTGTTAGATAGATTTGAAGAAGAAAAAATAGAATTTTTTGAGAGAATTAGAGATTCATATTTAACTCTTGCCAAAGAGAATTCAAATCGTATATTTACAATAGATTCAACCAAAAGTGAAATGGAAGTATTTGAACTAGCCACTGAATGTATTGAAAAAAAATTCAATGAAAGCTGATTTTTTTAAGACAGAATTTAATATAAATAATATTTCCCATGCATATCTTTTTGAGTGTAATGAATCAAAGGAGTCTCACAAATTAGTAGATGACTTTGTTAAGAAAATTTTATGCACTTCAAATAAAGAAAAATTTATATTTTGTGACGAATGTAAATCTTGCAAGTCTCTCAATGTAAATTCAAATCCTGACTATCTAGAGATATCTCCAGATGACAAAGACAAGATAGGAATTGGATCACTTAGAGGCGATTCAAATCAAAATCGCGGGATTATCAATGTTCTTAGTGAGACTTCGCTAATTTCAAGTGCAAAGGTAGTTAAAATTAACTGCGCAGAAAAACTTAGTGAAGAATCTCAAAATTTTCTTCTCAAAATAATAGAAGAGCCACCAAGAAATTCTCACATAATTATGCTCTCTTCAAGACCTTACAGATTAAAAAAAACTGTTTTGAGTAGACTAATTAGACTAAATATTCAAAAAACTAAAATACAAAAGGAATTTAATGGAATTGAGGTCAGCCCAATGTTTTCTAAAATTGTTTCAAAAGAATATGATTTTGACTCGCTTTCTGAAAAAGAATTTAAACATTTGCTAGAACTTTTCGAAGAAACTATTGATTCATTAGAAAACTTCAATTTTTCTAAAAAAAGAATATTGGATAGTTGGAATGATGAATATTTAGTATTTAGACTTAATATCTTAAAAGAAAATATTTTTCAGACTGTATTAAATCAATTTCAAAAAACAGATCACAAAAATTCAACAGTAACATCTAAGCTTGGGGAAGAAAGACTTTTCTTATTTCTGGAAGAAATCATATCCTTTCAGTCTTTATTAGCAAATAAAGTTCCTATCAATAAGAAAGTTCAGTTAGATGCTATTTTTGATTTTGTCGAATGATTATTTTTATAGAAAACCAAGACAGGAAAGGAAATCAAACATACTTGTATATATATTGCTAGGCTACTGGAAATGATTGTATAACTTTGTGAAATTTGATTTTGTTCTTCAAAGTTAATTGAAATCGACGATAAAATCGTAATAGTTAAAATCGTTATAAACCAAAAAAAACTCGCCATAAAAATGCATTGAGAAAAATTTGATTTAGACTTTTCCCAAGAATGAATTAGAGAATCAAAAACTGATTTATTTTCTAAAATTGCAAAATAATTTACAAAGATAAGTAATCCAGCAATTAATATTCCTGGTACTACAAAAAAAAGCAGGCCTATCCCAATGCAGATAGTTGATATTAGAGAAATTATCAAAACCTTCAGTAAAAACTGCCACGAAATAGCATAATATACTAAGACATCTCTGTTATTTTTTTCAATCAAATCATTAGCTATAAAAATGGCAACGATAGTTAAGATGGGAGAAATTAAAAAATTATTAACAAGCAAAAGGGAAATATCGAAATTAGATAATCCTTCCGATAAGCTAGATGAAGATCCCAAGCTAGCTATAAAGCCAAAGAGAAAGATTAATGGAAAAATCTTAATAGTAAAATTCAACCCGAATTTTTTATAATATTCAAATCCTTTTGATATTGCCTGAAGTGTCATAGAATAAATTAGAGGTTTATTATGATAGAAATTTGGTCAAAACCGCAATGTCCTTTTTGTGACAAGGCAGAAAATTTATGTAAACAAAAAAACTTTGAATACAAGAAATACATGCTTGATGTTGATTTTTCTCGTGAAGAAATGTTCAAAAAATTTCCCACCGCAAGAACTTTTCCTCAAATTACAATTGATGGTGAATTAATTGGCGGTTACACAGAATTTGAAGCTAAAGTAAGACTAGAAAAATAGTTGGATAACTTAAATAGCTTTATTCTCTTCATAGATAGTTATTTTGGGAGCGCGCCTTGGTTTCCATTACTACTACTCTCTATAGGTATATTTTTTACTTTTTATTTAGGTTTTCCCCAACTTAGATACTTTACTCGGGGCTGGAAAATATTATTTACTTCAGGTTCTGGAAATCAAGGACAAACATCTCCATTTCAGGCTTTAAGCACTGCTTTATCTGGAACAGTTGGTACCGGAAATATAGGCGGAGTAGCGATGGCCATTTTTATTGGAGGACCAGCTGCACTATTTTGGATGTGGATTACAGCTTTTCTGGGAATGACTACCAAATTTGTCGAAGTCACTTTATCTCACCATTATCGATTGAAAAATAAATCAGGAGAAATATTTGGTGGACCTATGATATATATGGAACAAGGCCTAAATATGAAATGGCTTGGTGGTATTTTTGCTTTTTGTCTTTTAATAAGTACTTTTGGTTCAGGTAATATGCCTCAGATTGATAATATATCGAGCACTATTGAATCAAGTTTTGGATTAAATCCCTTGTATACCTCCACTATTATGAGCATTCTAGTTGGTTTGGTAATTATTGGAGGCATCAGAAGAATTGCCTTGATAGCTGCTTCAATAGTCCCACTGATGGCTTTTATCTATTTAGTAGGCGGATTAAGCGTTCTTATTTTCAATTGGGAAAATATAATTCCATCTTTTACGGTGATAATTTCTGACGTCTTTAAAGGTTCTTCGGTAGCTGGAGGTTTTTTGGGAGCCTCTTTTTCTTTGGCATTTACTTATGGCGTTGCTAGGGGTTTGTATTCTAACGAAGCTGGCCAAGGATCTGCTCCCATTGCTCATGCAACGTCAAAGACTAAACATTCAGTAGAGGAGGGCTTTGTCTCTATTTTAGAACCTTTTATAGATACTTTGATTATTTGTACCTTAACTGGCTTAGTCATCCTATCATCGGGAGTTTGGACAGAGAAATTTACCAATAACTTTGAGCGTTCATCGATGTTTATTCTCGAAGGAGTCCAAGATGAAAAAAAAGATGCAAGTGAACTATTGAAATTTTTATCTAGTGAGCCTTCATCGATTAAAATTTTTTCAGGAGATTTAATGATCCAAGATGGAAAAATTCTTCAAGAGGTTACATTGTTAAATAATAGATCTATAGCTGAAGAGGTTTTAGTTTTAAAAAATAATATTCCTTATTCAGGTATTTTAGAGATAAGAAATAATGAATTCGATTCAAGTTTTGTATTCTCTGGAAAATCATTAGTTAAATCTGCAGTTTTAACAAGCAAGGCATTCAATAAGGGTTATTTTGGGGATTATGGAGAATTCATAGTATCTATAGGATTATTACTATTTGCTTTTTCTACAGTAATTACGTGGGCATATTATGGCGACCGTTGTACAGCTTATCTTTTTGGCGAATCGGCATTAATTTATTACAGATTGATTTATATTTTTGCTTTTTTTATAGCTGGAAGTGGTTTTTTTGACACTGAAATAATATGGAATTTCGCCTTAATCACTGTTGCTGCGAGTACATTACCTAACCTAATTTCAATATTCCTATTGAGGAATAAAATGAAATTTTTAGTATCGTCTTACAAAAATTTAGATAATGACTGATGTAGTCATCATCGGTGGAGGCGTAATAGGTCTAGCTATTGCAAGGAAGACTAGCCAATCTGGTTTAGAAACAGTTGTATTAGAAAGGAATGAAAGAGCCGGCGATGATACGTCTTCCAGAAACTCCGGAGTTATCCATGCAGGTATATATTATCCTGAAAAATATTTAAAAACTTCTCTTTGTGTAAAAGGAAATAAGTTGTTGTATGAGTATGCAAAGAACAAAAACATAAATCATAAAAAATATGGCAAGTACATCATAGCCTCAAGCCCTTCTGATGAAACTAAATTGAAAGATATATTTCATCAAGCAAAACAAAATAATGTTGAAATTTATGAGGCTGATGCAGCTAAAGCTAAAGAAATGAATCCAGGATTAATATTTAGAAGAGCTCTTTATTCTCCAAGCTCAGGTGTAATTGATGTCCCAGAATATGTAATGGCCCTTGAAGGTGACATACAACATTTTGGAGGGCTCATTTCTTTCAATACATCTTTTTTGAGCGCAGAAAAAGAAAATGGAAAATTTAGAGTTGATTGCAAAAGCGATCAAAAATTTTCTATCACTTCTAAATTCTTAATAAATTGCAGCGGCTTAAGTAGTGAAAAAAATCTTTCAAACATCAAAGATCTTCATAAGAAAGATATTTATAAAAATTACTATGCTAAAGGGCATTATTTTAAGTATTCCGGAAAAACACCTTTTTCGAATCTAATCTATCCAATATCAGGTCAGCATAGTTTAGGTATACACGTTGGTTTTGATTTAGCTGGAGGAATGCGATTTGGTCCTGATGTTGAGTTTGTCGAAAAAATAGATTACTCGTTTGACGAGTCTTTGAAAGATAAATTTGTTAATTCCATTTCCCAGTATTGGCCTGAAATTAATCCAAATAAATTACATCCTGACTATACTGGTATTAGACCTAAAATTACAAAGCCAAATGAACCGATGAAGGATTTTAATATACAAACTAAAAAACAACATGGATTGAAGCATTTTATAAATCTGCAGGGAATTGAAAGTCCTGGGCTTACTTCTTCTTTAGCAATAGGAGATTATGTTAATCATCTTTTGATGCAAGGTGAGCAATAAAACTAAGTTCCTCTGCAGTTTCTTTAAGAGATTCTAATCTACCACTCTTACCTGCATGACCGCCAATTAGATTCATTTTTAATAGAACAGGATTATTAGAAGTTGAGAACTCTCTTAGTTTTGGTACATATTTAGCAGGTTCAAAATATTGAACTTGAGAATCAAATAAACTTGAAGTAACAAGCACAGAAGGATAAGGCTTTGATTCAATATTGTCATATGGAGAATATTTTTTAATGTAAAAATATTCTTTTTTATTTGATGGATTACCCCATTCCTTATATTCAAAAGTTGTCAAAGGAATACTTTCGTCAGACATTGTGGTTAATACATCAACGAAAGGAACAGCAGAAACAATACCCTTATACAAAGTGGGTTCCATATTTATTATTGCACCCATTAAAAGACCACCGGCACTTCCCCCCATTGCAAAGGTTTTTTCTTTATTTCCAAAATTTTTATTATGCAATCCTTTAGTGCAGTCAATAAAATCATAAAAAGTATTCATTTTATTCATCATCCTGCCTTGATCGTACCATTCTCTACCTAAATCTTGGCCACCACGAATGTGAGCTATTGCAAATATAAACCCATCATCGACCAAAGGAAGAAATGATAATTTAAAAGATGGTTCAATTGTTAATCCGTAAGAGCCATAGCCATACATCAGCAAGGGTGCTGAATTTAGAATCACTCCTTTTTTGTATATCAGTGACACAGGAATTTTTTGTCCATCTCTAGCCTTAATGATTATTCTGCTAGTTTCATAGGCGCTTTCTTTAAAATTATCAAATCTTTGTTGCCATACTTTCCTTTTATTTTTTGTAATAAAACTTTGAGAATATATTGTTGAGGGAGTTGTTAAACTCGAATAAAGATATTTGAAAGAATTTGAGTTGTAATTTGGATTGGATGTAAGACTAGCGGCATAAGAGGAATCCTGAAATTTTATGTAGTTTTTACGATTGTTGTTTCTATTGATTATCGCTAATTGAGGTAAACCATTTTTTCTAGTTTCAAGAACGATCTTATTTTTAAAAATTTGGAAATCTTCCAAAAGTTCATTTTCATTATGCCTTACTAAGCATTTCCATTTTTTTTCGTCCTTATTAGATAAGGGAGCTTTGTACAAAGCAAAATTTTTCTGATTATCTTTATTACTAAGAACGAAAAATTCTTCTGGAGAGTCATCTACATAATACAGATGCTTATTTTTTCTTTTACAAAAAATAGTCAAAGTTGAGTCATCTTTTTCAAGATCTAAAATTCTAAATTCATTAGACTCGGTTTTTGATATCTGCAAGAACAATCTTTTTTTTGTTCTACTCAGCGAAATGCTTAAATTAAACTCTTTATCTTTTTCCCTATAAATAAGAACATCTTCACTAGACTTAGTATTCAGTTTATGAAAAAAAAGAGAATCTGTAATCAGAGTCATAGGATCTTTCTTTAAATAATAATAACCATCCGAGTTGGTATTCCAAATTACTCCACCTGTTGAGCCACAATGATTAGTTTCAAGAATTTTATTTATAGTCAAATCTTTAATTATTATTGAAAATTCTCTTCTTCCATTCGTATCTTCGCCATAGGCAATGAATCGATGATTTCTTGAGGGCTGTATTCCAGAAATAGAGTAATATTTCTTATCTTTGGCTAATTTATTAACATCTAGAATTAATTTTTTTTGATTTTTGTAAACTCTAAAATATTTTCTATGTTCTGAAGAAATTCCAATTGTAGAGAAATATTTATAGCCGTCTAATTCAATAGGATAGCTCTCATCAAGCTTTGGAAGTCTTTTTTTATAGGCCTGAAATATTTTTTTAGGAGAAACATCATTGGAGTCAAACCATTTTTTTGAATATCTATTTTCTTCTTTTAAGTAGTTAATAACCTTTTTATTTTTTCTGCTGTCATCTCTCAGCCAATAAAAGTTATCGATTCGTTCATCTCCATGAGCTAATAATTTTTTTTTGATTTTTTTTGGTATTGGGGGCTTCATAACTTCGTTAATTAATAGATATACTAGAATATTATAAATCTTTAGGGAGTATTAAATGGGAACTACAGTAGAAGCAAATAATATAAATATTTGGTACGAAGAATTTGGAGATAAAAGTAATGAAACCATTCTTTTGATCATGGGAGCCAACGCTAATTGCATGCAATGGGATCAGGAATTCATTGATAAATTAGTCGAAAACGATTTTCACATAGTCAGATTCGACAATAGAGATGTTGGCAAAACCACATGGTTTGGGAAAGAGCCTACATTCAATAAATTTTTAAAACTTCTGCCAAACTTTCTTTTGAGAATTATTGTCAATAGTATTTTTGGTTTAGCCGTTGATGATAAAGGTAGATTTAAATTTAATAACCCTAATCCTGAATATAACTTATCTGACATGGCAAAAGACGCAGTAGCCTTATTGGAAGTTCTAAATATAAAAAAAGCACATATTATTGGAGCCTCAATGGGAGGCATGATCACCCAAATCATAGCCCTAGATTATCCAGAGAAGGTTTTGTCTATTACTCCAATCATGACTTCTCCTGGTATGCAAAATGATTCTTTATCTGGTCCCTCAGAAGAATTACTTGAAGCCTATAAAAAATCTTTTGTACACAATCTCAAAGGCAGAATTGAAGATGGCGTAGTAGAAATTTATCGTGAGTTGACTGGATCGCGTTTCCCCTTTAATGAACAAAAATTTAGAGAAAAGTTAAAACCTGTGATATCGCACGGAAATAATCCTTTTGCCTTACATGTTGATGCAGTAGGAGCAAGTCCAGATAGAACTCCTCGACTTCATGAAATCAAAGTTCCTGCTCTTATTATTCATGGAACTGAAGATGCAATCTTGCCTTTGGACCATGGAATAGCTGTTGCTGATGGTATTACAAATTCAAAGCGAATGATTATGGAAGGAGTAGGCCACGAAATACCTGAAGAATTGCTACCTGAAATAGTAAGCGAAATTGTAGAAAATATTAAAAGAGCTTCTTAAATTTATTTCAAATATTTTTTTGTATTTAAAATAAAAATTTCTTTTATTTGTTTATCGTCTAAACCTTGAACAACGTTTAATCTCAAAAAGAAAATAAAAGAAATACATTCAAATATTATTTCT
>MDTD01034811.1_pt1 | contig 11950 bp, 8 predicted proteins | sample 811221 | NCBI WGS metagenome assembly MDTD01 (sample SAMN05326646, study PRJNA326480) | marine metagenome | isolation source: seawater | place: Pacific Ocean: South West | collected 2011 | reverse complement strand
TGATGAAAATGACGCAAAGCCTCATCCCTTGCTGGCAGGTTCTTTGGGTGCCTTCGCTCCTTCTGGGAGCCTTGTCTCTGCCGCTTCAAGCGGATGAGCAGAATCTTCGCGCAAATCGACCGGCTCTGCAATCAGACCGGCAAAGTCCGGATCCGGCAGGGCCCCTTCCTCGTGTGGAAGGAAAGGTGGCGGGCAAGGCTGTGATCGTCGTAGAGGCGGAAGCAGTTGATGAAAAAGATCTGGCTGCTGCGAGAGCTCGTGTCGCAAAGGCCAATTCCGTCGCGCCCAACGTGCGACTTCAGATCTATCTCGATGAGAAACGGTTCGGGCCCGGTTTCATCGATGGCAAACCCGGTAAGTTTACAACCAAGGCAGTGCACTCCTACAATCGAAGCATGGGGCGTGACCCGGATGCCTGGGAGGCTCTTCGGGAAGAGGCAAACCGAATGCTGGGCGAGACATACGCCGTTGCGATTGTTCCTGATTTCGCCTCGGAATGGGTCAATCCTGAGCTCCCGCTGGAATATGCGGACCAAGCAGAGGAAGATCGAATGTCATATCGCAGTTATCTTGAGTTCATGGCGGAGCGTTACCACACCTCCGAAAGCTTTCTTATCCAGTTAAATGGACCAGCGGTTGCCAACGAGGTAGCTCCTCGAAAGGCTCTGCTGGTGCCGAACGTGTCTCCATTCCTGATCGAAAGCCTGCGGGAGGGGCGATCTCATGGAGAGGACCTGACACTCAGTAGCCGGACAGTGGTGATTGATACCATTGGCCGTAATCTCTTTATTTACGAGAGAGGGTCTGCCCCGAGCGCGCCCGGTGCTGCAGTAGTGGTCGCAGAGAAGAATGACAATTTTGAGCCGCAGAAATTAATCGCGATGTTCCCGATTACTCCGGGCAAGCTGGAGCAAACTCACCATGGGGAATGGAGGATAGTGAATTGCCTGGAGCTACCAAGCTGGTATTACGACAAGCAGCTTCTCGATACCGGTGTTCGCAGCAGGGATCGCAGCAAGGTGCTACGGATTCCTCCCGGCCCGAACCTGCCTGTTGGTATATTATGGTCGGGGCTTTCAAAATCCGGAATAGGTATCCACGGCACGGCAAGTCCTCGGACCATAGGGAGGTCCCTCAGTGCGGGGTGTATTCGGCTCGCCAACTGGGATGCAGTGCGTTTCCCAACCATGATTCGGCCTGGAGCGAAGGTCATTGTTCGTTGAGAGAGGGCCTCAGGATTTACGCTCGGAACGGAGCAGCGGTTTGATCATAATACGAGCCGTGTCCGGCCCTGCAACTGCCTCCGAACGCCCGATGGTGGACAAGGGTGCCCTCGCCCGGGCCGTGTTGTACGTGGTGGTGGTTCTGTATATGGTGACGGATCTCTTTGTGATTGGAGGGCCGTTGCGGCGTTCGCTAGCACGCAGGGCTCCTGATAGCGCTGAGGTCGTGGAGGCTGCCAAGGATGCAGGAGTGGTTGCTCGGATTCACTACCAGCCTATTCTGCTTACTCAGGTTGATCGTCGGGTCGAGGAGACCCTGTGGCGGTCAGGAAGAAACGTGAAAGGTATCCCGCGAGATGAAAGAATCCTTCTCAGGCGCGCGGCCTTGAACGACCTGATTGACCTGCATCTTCTCCGACTCAAGGTTCGGTTCAGTCAGTCCGAGGTGCCGGTAACGGACGACGAGATTGCATCGGAACTCGCCTTGTTTACTTCGCGTTTTCCCAGTGAGCAGGCATACCTTACCTCCCTGAGGGAAATGGGGTGGAGCGAAAAGGAGCTTCGCTACCGGATTGCGGCGCGGATTCAGCAGGAAAAATACCTTTTCAGTATGATAGACGTCACGGTTGGAGAGCAGGAGGCAAAGATCTGGTTTGAAGAAAATAAGAAACGACTTGCTCACCCTGAACGAGTACGCGCGCGGCATATTTTCCGCTCAACGTCAGGCCCGACGGAAGGAAAGCCTGAGGAAGATTTGAAACTTCTGAAGGAGGCGCAGACTGAGCTATCGGGAGGTGCTGAATTTGGTGAGTTAGCCCGACAACTTAGCGACGATAAAAAAACAAGGATGCACGGGGGTGATCTTGGCTGGCTACAACCTGCCCGGGTTCCCGAGGGTCTTCAGAAAGTTCTGTTTACGCTAGAGCCCGGCAAACCAGTAGTCGTCCAGACGGCAATGGGCTGGCACCTCGTAGAGGTGCTCGAGAAGAGGGGGCCGAAGGAGCGAACATTCGCGGAAGCGCGTAAGGAAGTTCTCGCCGCTCTCGAGGCGGTAAAACGGAGAGACGGATTGAGGGAATACCGGAAGGGACTTCGAGAGCGGGAAAAACCTCATATTGAAGTTTTTTTCGACGTTCTCGAGAACGGACTGTGAACCGCGTTTTCCACAAAAAACAAGGCCGGCGTGGAAACGCCGGCCTTGCTGAAACTTGGTAATATCTCTTCTTGTTATCTGCCGGCCTGCGGCTGCTTAAGAAGATCGGAAGGGCTTTCACCGTCCCAGGCATCGGCTTGGGCGGAGAGGATATCGTTCTTGGAGCCATCCAGAACCTTGCCGTCGCTGGGGCGCATCCGCATTGGCTTACAAGCACCATCGATTCTTAGGACGACTACTTTGTTGTCCCATGTGGTCGGATCCCAATCGGAAGTGCCATTCTTGTAACCATCAAGAATAAGCGGCCTGCTGCCCGTATCCAGATTGGTCTGGTCAGTGATATAGGCCCAGTGGGCATCACCTTCCTGAAGAACCTGAGCAGGTTGAATCCGGCCCCCTTCCTTGACTTTGTCATCTGGCGCGGCTTTCGAGGCTACAGCGGAGTTCTTTACCCAGAAAATTGTTTCCGACTCCGTATCTCCCGAGAGGAACATCTGCCTGAAGTAATCGTTGGAGTAGGTGGTCCCGGTTCCTCCCTCGGAAAGATATTCGGCGGTATCCTCACTGGGATACTGGCCGTCAAAATCTGTAGCGAACGAATCAAGTGCCAGCTTCACCTGCTTAGCGTTGTTAATCGCTTCCGCAAGAGCGGCACGCTTCAGGGCCTTGAAGATCTGCGGTGTGGCGAGTGCGGCGAGTGCCACGATAATCGCGATAACGACCAGAAGTTCCACCAAGGTGAAGCCCTTTCGTCTGCTGCTTGTTGCAATGTTCATGTGTAATCCGGGTTTAGTATTTTTTTGTAGGCTTTGCGCGGTAACGCTGACCGATCTTACTTGAAGGAGAGGACTCCGAGCAAGGGCCCAGATACTAACTTTCTGCCGGTCCGTCACAAGGGGAAAAGCTCAGGCGCTACCTAAATCGGGTAGAGATCCACCGTGATCCTGCCCTGCGGCGAGGATCGCCTCGCGCTGCAAACCCACCAGATCTTCGATACCTTTCTGCGAAAGTCTCAACATCTCCTGCATTTCGCCGGAGGTAAATACGTTCTCCTCGCCGCTCCCCTGAAGCTCTACAAAATTTCCGTCTTCCGTCATCACGACATTAAAGTCCACCGAAGCATCTCTGTCCTCAGGATAGTTCAAATCGAGCACCGGGAGGTCGTCACAGACTCCTGCGCTGACCGCCGCCACCAGCTGAGTCAGTGGGAACTCGGTCAGCCCCCCGCTTCCAATGAGGCGATTTAAAGCGATGGCGACAGCGACACAACCGCCGGTTATGGATGCCGTGCGGGTACCCCCATCCGCCTGGAGGACGTCACAATCCACCCAGACCGTTCTGGCCCCGAGTTTTTTCAAGTCCGTCACGGCCCGGAGGGCGCGGCCGATCAGGCGTTGGATTTCCGACGAACGACCATCAAGTTTGCCGCGGCTGATGTCGCGGGATTTGCGGTCATGAGTTGAATAGGGAAGCATGCTGTACTCTGCTGTAAGCCACCCTCCCGGAACAGCCTGTGCCTTCATCCAGCGCGGAACATCCTCCTGAATAGTGGCAGCACAGATGACGCGGGTGTTTCCAAAATTGACAAGGACCGAGCCAGAGGCATGCGGCGCAACATTGGGAACGAAGGAAACAGGGCGGAGTTGATCGGGAGCACGACCGTCAGGACGAGGCATACTTCGAGCGTAGTCAGAGGCGAGAGGGCCGCAAGGGGGGAAACGGGTAAGATATAAATATTCCGTCTTTCCCACTTTCACAGTCGGGCGATCATTCGGTATTGTACGAACGTGGGCCAAGTTGGGGAAGACATTGAAAAGTGGGCGTCCGATGTCATTTTTGGACGGGCGCGAGGACTGGGTGCTGCGATCACGCGAGTGCTCTTCAGGGGACTCTCCTCTGTCTTCGGAATGATCGTTCAGTTTCGGCTGGCCATTCACCGGAGGCGTTGGAAGCAGCAGGAGAACTTAGGAACTCGAGTTGTAAGCGTGGGAAACCTCACAGTCGGGGGAACGGGAAAAACCCCGGTGGTTGAGCTTCTCGCGCGGTCGCTCAGGGAGCGAGGTCGTAAAGTCGCTATTTTAAGCAGGGGATATAAAAGTCGTAAGCTGGATGAGCCCCAGCGATGGGGTGATCTAGACTCCATAGAATGCAAGGCACTGCCAAAGATTGTCAGCGATGGCGAAGAGTTGCTACTGGATGCAGTTTATGCGGGGGATGAGCCTTATATGCTGGCAAAGAATCTGGATGGAGTGCAAGTCGTGGTAGACAAGAACCGGGTTAAGGCAGGGCGCTTCGCGGTTAAGGAAATGGGGGCAGATATTCTCGTGCTGGATGACGGGTTGCAGTATCTGGCCCTCGACCATGAGTTTGATCTTGTACTCATTGATCAGAATGCACCTTTTGGGACCTCAGCCCGCGCTCTTCTTCCCCGGGGGACGCTACGAGAGCCTCCCCGAAACCTGTGCCGCGCTAGCCATATCATGATCACGAAGTGCCATGGGCTCACAGAGGAGAGTCTTCTTTCTTCGCTGAGAAGACATAATCCTGTTGCGGAGATAATGCAGACGACACATGCGCCGAAATACCTTGAGCAGGTTTTTGGAGATAAGCGGCTCCCGTTGGAGGAGCTCAAGGGAAAGTATGTTGCGGCGGTCAGCGGAATCGCAGTTCCGGAAAGCTTTGAGAATTTGCTGGAAACGCTGGGGGCGAGAGTGGAGTTCCACCGGATCTTTGCGGATCACCACCAATTCAGGCAAAATGAAATCGACCGATTCATGACGCGTTGTGTTGAGCGGGACATCGAGTTGATTATCACCACGGAGAAGGACGCAGTACGCTTTCTCGAGCCAAGCGAGTTGGACGTGGAGATTTATTTCCTGCGGATTGAGGTAGAAATCATCGATGGACAAGATGTCTGGGATCGTTTCATAGGGCATCTCGTCGAGCCAAGAGAGAAGCCTGCGGCAGATTGGGCTGAGGAGAGGCTTTTGCTGGATCCCATAGGTTCTTGAGCCAATCACCGGTGAGCTCTAAGTTCCCCAAAGAACAAAGCTGAGGCTGGAACATGCAGGAAACGGAATGGATCGTAGCAGAAGTGCCTGAGGGGGTCAGCCCTGATGCGGCGGGCAGTCACAACCTGCCGTTCATCCTGCGTGTTCTGCTCGCCCAACGGGGTTTTACGGACGCCGCGCGACTGGAGCCATTTCTGCGTCCCCGGCTTCGCGACCTGCGCGACCCCTTTGAGCTGCCGGATATGGATCTCGCTGTAGCAAGGACTCTACAGGCTGTGGACAGTGGTGAGCCTGTGTGTGTTTTCGGAGACTACGATGTAGATGGGATCACTTCCGTGACGATTCTTTCCGGCCTTCTTTCAGATTACGGGTTGGAAGTTCAGCCATTTATCCCGATTCGAGGGGAGGAAGGATATGGGCTCAGTGATGCCGCGGTGGAGCGCTGCCTTGAATCTGAGCCGAGGCCATCGCTTCTTATCACGGTGGATTGTGGAACTGCTTCCGGGGAGCAGATAGAAAAGTTGGCAGCAGAAGGCATCGACGTTATTGTAGTCGACCATCATGAAACCGGGCCAGGGGGACGACCTCCAGCGGTAGCAGTGGTCAATCCCAAGCTGGGGGATGATTACGGTTACCTCTGCTCTGCGGGAGTTGTTTTCAAGCTTGCGCATGCATTGCTCAAGAAGCGGCGGATCGAGGGAGTAGATCTGAAGGACATTCTCGATCTTGTGGCGGTGGCGACAGTGGCGGATATTGTGCCACTGATTGATGAAAATCGTATGCTGGTTCGTCACGGTCTGCGGCGGCTTCCACAGACTGTAAACCCCGGGCTGAATGCGTTGATGGAGGTGAGTGGTATCAGTGGCTACGCCAGCAGTAGTGATGTCGGATTCCGAATCGGCCCCCGGATTAATGCGGCGGGCCGGATGGATGCTCCCGAGGATGCGCTGAAAGCCCTGATGACCGACTGCAGGGAGGTTGCGGTTTCGATGGCCGAACAGCTGGACCAGCATAACCGAAGGCGTCAGAAGCACGAGCAGCAGATGCATGAAGAAGCGCTCAGACTGCTTGAAGGGGAATCAGCAGTTGATGACGCCCCGGTGATCGTAGTGGGCTCCAGGCAGTGGCATCCCGGGGTAGTAGGGATTGTCGCCTCCAAGCTGATGCGGACATACCATAAGCCTTCGTTCGTCATCGCTTTCGGCGAGGATGGGTTTGGCAAGGGAAGTGGTCGTAGCATTGAAGGGGTCTCGCTTGTGAATGCGATCGATTCTTGCAGATTGCTTCTCGAGGCGGGAGGTGGGCACCATATGGCTGCCGGGATCAGTCTACACGAGGACAGACTCGACGAATTCCGGCAGGCGTTCGGGAATTACGTGCTGGAGAATACCACCGCAGAGAGTCGGCGACCGCGTCTGCATATTGATGCAGAGGTTCCGTTCGAAGAGCTGTCACTGGATTTTCTTGCCAGTTATGAGCTCCTGCAGCCCTTTGGCTCTGGTAACCCCCAGCCGGTTTTCATGTCTCGCAATGTGTGGCTTACGGATTCACCTCGCCATTTGAAGAATAAGCATCTTCGACTTGCTCTTCGACAGGGGATCGCGGAGCGCGATGCGATGTTTTTTGGAGCTGGTGGAAGGGAGCTGCCCGATCCTCCGTGGGATGTCGCTTTTACAATAGATCGCAATTTCTTCCGGGGGCGACTCTCTCTTCAGATGAGCGTGAAAGATATCCGACGTGCCAGATGAAGACGAGCTGCTTTCAAGGAGTGGCTGTGCCTTTATCTCGGACAAAGAAGGGTTTGGAGAGAAAATGAACGATCTGACACCAGACCTCGCGCTGTCCTCCTGCGGATTCATCGAACCAAAGGAGGCTGAGGCCCTCGCACAAGCTGGTATCCATGCGCTGGAAGACCTCTTGAACTGGTTCCCCCGGCGATATGAAGACCGGCGTTGTTTTGATGCCTTTCCGGTGCATGTCGCAGGAGAGGCCGTGTGCCTGCGTGGAATGGTGGTGGACTCAGCGAGAAAAAGGTTTGGGGGACGCCGTCAATTCTATGAGATCGTCGTGGAGGGATCTGGCGACAGCCTGCTTTCCAACAGCAGGATCACATGCCGCTGGTTTAACATGCCCTACCTGCACCGAATGGTGGCGGTCGGTCATGAGGTTGTCATTTATGGCAAACCCAAGGAGCAGGGGTCCCGCATGCTGATCGATCATCCGGAATTCGAGGTGGTTCAGAATGAGGGGGGATCTTCAATTCATCTTGAAAGGATTGTTCCGATTTACCGAAATATATCAGGAATTTCAGCTCGTCGACTTCGGGAGCTGATCCATGCGGTTCTAGGTGGTCTGGACTTTGACTGGGGCGAGCCCGGACCCGTCTTTGGCGATTGTTCCAGGGGAGAGATGTGGCGAGATGTTCACTTCCCCGGAGAGGTGGAGAAAGCGCACTCCGCCAGACGAAAATTTGCGCTCGAGGAGTTCTTTTTGCTTCAGGTAAGGGTGCTCTGGCGACGGCAACGGTTTCGCTCGCAGCAAGGTAGAATCCAAGGTCGTAAAACCAAACTTCTGCGCGCCTTTCATGAAAGCCTGCCGTTTGATTTAACGGACGCTCAGAAGCGGAGTGTTCATGAGATTACGGCGGATCTTCGTAGTGAACACCCGATGAACCGGCTCTTGCAGGGCGATGTGGGGTCCGGAAAGACGTTCGTAGCGATGTGTGCCATGATGCTCGTCGTGGAGTCAGGGAGTCAGGCGGCTCTCATGGCTCCTACCCAGATTCTCGCTGAGCAGCATTACCTCACATTTCGCAAATGGCTCTCTCGGCTGGGTGTTCGGGTCGCCCTTGTTACCGGTTCGAGGAAAGAGAGTGATCATCTCGATCTTGAGGGAGCTCCACAAATCGTAATTGGGACCCATGCGCTTCTCTACGATAATGTGGACTTCAAAGATCTGGGGCTGGTTGTCATCGATGAGCAGCACAAGTTCGGGGTAAGCCAGCGCAGCAGACTTATTGAACAGGGAACTGTCCCGGACGTCCTCGTCATGACGGCAACCCCGATCCCCCGGACGCTGACTCTCACAATGTATGGAGATCTGGATGTTTCGATTCTGGATGAGCTTCCTGCTGGCCGGGGAAAGATTATTACCGGGGTGCGGGAAAAACCCAAAGTGAGCGATGTAACGAAGTTTCTGAGGGAGCAGCTGACTTCTGGCCGGCAGGGTTACATCGTCTATCCGCTTGTTGAAGAAAGCGACGCAGTGCGAGCGAGTTCAGCCAAAGGCGAGATAGATAAGTGGGCGAAGCGCCTTCGAGATTATGAGGTAGGACTGCTCCATGGCAAAATGAAGCCGGAGGAGAAGGAAGAGGTGATGGCCCGCTTTCGAGACAATGAAATTCAAGTCCTTGTCGCCACGACTGTCGTAGAGGTCGGGGTGGACGTTCCCAATGCAAACGTGATGGTGATCTACAATGCTGAGCGCTTCGGCCTTGCTCAGCTCCATCAGTTACGGGGACGGATTGGGCGTGGAAGTTACCAGAGCTACTGTATTCTGGTCACAGATGGAAAGAATGAAGAAGGGAAGAGGAAATTACAGGTTCTGGAGAATACCACAGACGGGTTCAAAATAGCGGAAGAGGACCTTAACCTGCGAGGCCCTGGAGAGGTGTTGGGAACAGCCCAGAGTGGGATGAGCGATTTGCGCTTCGTGGAGTTTCTGGCTGATGGAACTTTGGTGAGAGAGGCAAGGCAGCTCGCTGAGGAACTGTTGGAACGTGATCCGGAGCTGGAGGAGTCTCCTCGTTTGAAAAAAGAGGTGGAAGCGATTGCAGAGGAATGCTGAAAAGATTTCGCCTAATGCTCTAGAATTTCGACCTCATACCCATCGGGGTCGGTGACGAAAGCCATCTTGCGTTCTCCCGCTGCGAATTTTTCTCTCCACTGATCAGGCCAGATTTCCATGCCACCAGCCTCAAGGGCTTCGCAATATTCAATAATGTCCGGTACCCCCACACAGGTGTGCATCAGATCCTCAGGAAACTGAACTTTGAATCCCGGCGAGTAAGTCAGCTCAAGAAAATGCTCGTTCCCAGGAAGATGTAGAAATGCCAGCTTATTCCCCTGAGGGGAGTCTTTCTTTTCTCCCAGTTCGAAACCCAGCTGCTGATAGAAGGAAATTGAAGCTTCAGGGTCAGAGACCCGGATCCGGGTATGAAGAAACTTGATCATCAGGGAAGTAGTGGAAAGCGGGGTCGAGGAGGCAAGGATAGAATCGCAGGATGGGCAAATTTGCGGATTTGAGTGACAGGGAAGCTCCCGCTGGAATAGATTGCCTCTTGCTACGTCGCAGGACCAGCAGTAGTAACGAGTATCGGTTTGCAGTCCTTCAGCCTGACCCTAGCGCTCCGCTATCTCAACCCAAAGCGGACATACTTCTCGCTAATCACCCTGGTATGTCTTCTGGGGGTGGCGGTAGGGGTAATGGTGCTCATTGTGGTGCTGGCTGTGATGGCTGGGTTTGAGAGAGAAGTTAAAAGCCGGCTATTGGGGTTTTCTCCGCATATAGAGCTGAGGAAGGAAGGAGTAATCGTCACGACGAGAGATGGGGGCATGATCGCGGGAACCTTGTCAGAGAGGAGTCCTTCGGCAATCTCCCTGCGTCTTGATGGGGGCATGGAGACGCCGATAGCGATTCGCACCGAAGAGATCATCTCCATTGCAAAAACGCCCCTGTTGATCCGGGAGTGGGGTAGTCTGCAGGAGCGTGTGGAAACTGTAGCGGAGGTAACAGAATCCTATGCTCAACTCCGGGATTTTACGATTCTTGAGAAATCGGATCGATTCGCTCCAATAGAGTTCCGAGCAATCGACACCTCTAATGAGCAACAGGTGGCAGCCTTGGGAGAGCTTATCCTTGATGGGGGAAGTGCGGACATGGGTTTTGACGAGAGAGCTGTGGTTGCGGAATCAACCGCAAAAAATTTCGACATATCGGTGGGAGACAGGATTTTGCTTCACTCTGCTCGTAACCTGCAGCAGATGGCGGATTCCTGGAAAATCACCGACAAGGAGCTGGTGGCGAAAGAGCACGCCGATCTGTTTGATCAGGCTCGCAGGGATCTCGTTCAGAAGATGGTTTTGAAGGAAGGCAATGAGGTGTTTGATTGGGAATTTCTGGCGGGCCTGGCTGATGCCATTGATGGGCTTCAGGCCGGGAAAATACGGCCCAGCGAACAAGAGATCCTCAATGCGATTCTCATCATTCTTCACGAAGGAACCCGCAACGAGGAGAGCTCCACGTATGTGTTGGAGGCAGGATCATTGAAGAGAATATTGGATCAGTTGGATCTTCTTGAGCAAATGGACCGGGAAGTGGAAGACGGGCGATTGTTGCGGGGGTTAAGGGAAGTGGCCCTGCCTCGGGAGCTTGAGGTTGTAGGGATCTTCCGGACGAGTCAGCACGTGATGCATCCGGCAGTCTTTGTGCCCCTCGCCACCGGACAGGAACTGAAAAATATGGAGGGAGGAGTCGAGGCTATCGGGGTCCGGGTTACTGATCCATACCGGCTGGAGGAGGTTCAGGCCCTGCTCGAAAAGGAGTTGGGGCCTTCATGGTCCGTGCGCAGCTGGCAGGACCAGAACCGTGCATGGGTTGATCTCATAGCTCGCGAGCGCATGATGATGTACTTCGCACTCTCGTTCATCGTTCTGGTTTCCGCGTTTTGCATAATGGCGGTGATTTTCACAATCACGATCATGAAGAAGCAGGAGATCGGGGTCATGAAGGCCTTGGGAGCGACGCCCTTCCAGGTTATTCGAGTGTTTACCTTCCAAGGATCGATCGTGGGGTTGATCGGGGCGCTCCTTGGAGTTGGACTGGGCCTTCTTGTCGTGCGTTTCCGTGATCCGATCTACCAGATGCTCAAGGGGGTCGGATTTGACGTGTTCCCTCAAGAATTTCATGGAATTGATGGGCTCCCTGCTCATGTCAACATGCAGGAAGTCGCTACCGTTGGCATAGGGGCCTCAATTCTCTGCGTTATCGCAGCCCTGATCCCTGCGTTCTTGACCTCCCGGCGTGATCCTGCGCGCTGCCTGCGTAATTACTAGGTTATCGCGTAATGGAAATCTGGATCGCCGAGGGGGGGAGTAAAAGTGGACCCTTTGAGACATATCTCGTAAGGGGGAGGATTGAGGAAGGCGACCTTTCCGGAGACGAGCTTGCCTGGCACAAGGATCAGGACGGCTGGGTGAAGTTGCGGGAGATGGACGTCTTCCGGTCTACTTTCGAAATCAAGAGTCAGGAGGTGCCTGTCGCTCTCCCACCACCGCTCCCCCCGGGTGAGCCCTACCCTTTTCTCAGGTTCTTTGCTCGCTGGTTTGATATATCGTTCTACCTCGTTTGCTTTTTCTCTCTGTTCCGGCTGGCAGGCAGGGATTTCACTGAGATCGACACAGGTTTATTCCTTTACCTATATTTTCTCCCCTGCCTCCTGCTGGAGGCGGGCATAGTCCACAAGCTGGCAACAACCCCGGGCAAATATCTTCTGGGAATTCGGG
>MDTD01172253.1_pt1 | contig 11951 bp, 9 predicted proteins | sample 811221 | NCBI WGS metagenome assembly MDTD01 (sample SAMN05326646, study PRJNA326480) | marine metagenome | isolation source: seawater | place: Pacific Ocean: South West | collected 2011 | reverse complement strand
TATTATTGATATTAATATGGGATGCCCAGTTAAAAAAGTTGTGAATGACGACGCAGGTTCAGCTCTAATGCGTGATGAAGTGCTAGCTGGACGAATACTCGACGCTGTAGTGAGAGCTGTGAATATTCCTGTGACACTTAAGATGCGTACGGGCTGGGACATGGATTGTAGAAATGCGCCAACACTAGCAAAGATAGCTGAAAATTGTGGAATTAAGGCTATTACAGTTCATGGTCGCACGCGCAACCAATTTTACAAAGGAAAATCCGATTGGCACTTTATTTCAAAAGTGAAAAAAGCAGTGACAATTCCAGTAATTGGAAATGGAGACGTTACTTGCCTCGAAGATGCAAAGACTTTACTAAAAAAATCTAAAGCTAATGGGGTGATGATTGGTCGTGGTTGTTATGGTCGTCCATGGTTTCTTGGACAAGTCATTCATTATCTAAAAACAGGCACAGAGCTTCCTGACCCCTCTATTTCCGAGCAATTAACAACACTGCTTGATCACTACAATAACATCTTATCTCATTATGGAGTCCAAGCAGGTATAAGGATAGCCAGAAAACATATCGGTTGGTATTCTAAAGGATTGCCCGGTTCAGCTGAGTTTCGCTCTCAAGTTATGAGACAGGATGATCACTCGCAAGTAATTGACACAATTAATAAATTCTATATTCCATTAATAGAATTGAAAGCAGCCTAAGATGACAGAAACGGCCTCTGTATTGAAGCCGAGCAGCACTTTACAGCCCTCTCTTGATCTTGAGGGGATACTGAATGCCCTCGCTTTTTCTGTTTTGGTAATCTCAAACAAAAATATAATTAATTTTATAAACAGTGCTGGAGAGCATTTTTTTCAAGGCAGTTCTGCACATATAACAGGTAAAAACATTGAGAGTCTTATTCCTTCTGATAGTCCTATAATTGCCCTTATGGAACAAGCAAGGAGCAGTGGCACAGCTGTCTCTGAGTATAGATTACCACTAGAAACACCACGTATTGGTGATCACCTCGTTAATGTTCACGCAAGTTTACTAATAGACCAAGAAAATTTTGTTGTTCTTGCAATGCAAGAGGGATCTATTGCCGCAACAATAGAACGTCAATTGACTCACCGTGGTGCGGCACGCTCTGTAACTGCCTTAGCAGCTATGCTTGCACACGAGGTCAAAAATCCATTATCTGGCATTCGAGGTGCTTCACAATTATTAGAAGATAACGTCAGTAACGAAGATAAGGAGTTAATACGCCTAATCCGCGATGAAACTGATCGAGTCGTGGCACTTGTAAACAGGATGGACATTTTTGCTGATGCTGCGCCAATAGATCATGAAGCAGTAAACATTCACAAGGTATTAAGTCGAGTTCGTAAACTTAGTGAGACTGGCTTCGCTAAAGGCGCACGTTTCATTGAAAATTATGACCCTTCCTTACCCCCTGTCTTAGGAAACAAAGATCAATTAATCCAAGTTTTTCTGAATTTGATAAAAAATGCCTCCGAAGCAATAGGTGTGAAGAACGGAGAAATAACAATAACAACAGAATACAAACATGGAGTGCGTTTTGCAGTGCCGGGCAGCGATTCAAGAGTACACTTACCACTGATGGTCAGTATTCAAGATAACGGTGAGGGTATTTCTGATAGTGTTAAGAGCTACATTTTTGATCCATTTGTAACAACAAAACCAGGAGGGTCAGGATTGGGCCTAGCTCTTGTGGCTAAAATTATAGATGATCACGGAGGTATAATAGAACTTGACAGTCATCCATCTAGGACGATCTTCCGTGTGATGCTACCAATGTACAACTCAGCTTTCAGAAGAAGTACAAAAACAGATGGGTAATTACACAATACTTATTGCAGATGATGACCAAGCTATTCGAACTGTATTGACCCAAGCTCTTGCGCGAGCTGGATATGAGGTAAAAGCTGCGGGGAATGCGGCCAATTTGTGGCGTTGGGTCACAGATGGGGTTGGAGATCTTGTCATAACCGATGTTATTATGCCTGATGAAAATGGGCTTGATCTGATATCACGTATTCGCAAAATTCGTCCTGAGCTTAAAATAATTGTAATGAGTGCCCAAAATACCTTGATGACTGCTTTGAAAGCTACTGAAAGAGGAGCATTTGAGTACCTGCCAAAACCGTTTGATCTCAATGAGTTATTATCAATATCTAAGAGAGCGCTTGAGGCTAGATCAAGTGTAATTAAAGAAGATCTTGAGCAAAAAAAGGACGAAAACACAGAAAACGGAGAAAATCTTCCTTTAATTGGTAGATCTCCAGCTATGCAGGATATTTATCGCACCCTCGCTAGGCTGATGGGAACAGATCTCTCAGTAATGATAACTGGCGAATCTGGTACCGGAAAAGAGTTGGTCGCCAAAGCACTGCATGAATATGGGCAAAGACGACACAGTTCATTTGTTGCCATAAATATGGCAGCAATTCCGAGAGATTTGATTGAAAGTGAGCTATTTGGCCATGAGAAAGGGGCATTTACAGGAGCACTTCATCGCGGAACAGGAAAATTTGAACAAGCCGAAGGGGGAACACTTTTTCTTGATGAAATAGGTGACATGCCACTTGAGGCTCAAACAAGACTTTTACGTGTTCTGCAAGAAGGTGAATACACAACTGTAGGCGGGCGAACCCCAATTAAAACAAACGTGCGTATTATAGCAGCTACACATCACGATCTTAAAAAACTTATACGACAGGGTCTATTTCGTGAAGACCTATATTTCCGCTTAAATGTTGTGCCAATTCGCTTACCATCTTTGCGCGCCCGAGCAGAGGATATTCCTGAGCTAATATCCCACTTTCTGAACCGAACTTCTTTAAAAGGCCTGCCTTTGAAAATTATTGATGAAAAAGCAATGGAAAGACTTAAAGTCTATCGATGGCCAGGAAACGTAAGGGAACTTGAGAATCTAGTACAACGACTTGCAGCATTGTATTCTCAAGATATCATTGATATTGAAGTTATTGAAACAGAGTTAGCGGATACATCAAGTCCAGACTCAAAAAAGGAAGAGAGTGCTGAAAGAATATCAGACTCAATTGAACAACACTTGAATGCCTATTTTTCTGCACACGGTGAAAAATTACCAGCAACTGGACTATATGAACGAGTGCTCAGGGAGGTAGAGCGTCCACTTATAACCCTAACTTTGCAAGCAACCTGCGGAAATCAATTAAAGGCATCAAATGTACTTGGCCTCAACAGAAACACCTTGAGAAAAAAGATAAGCGAACTCGATATAGCTGTTGTTAAAGGTGCGAAATGATAACAGTGTCAAATCGCAAAAAAGATTTTTTTAATAGTGCACGTCTAAAATGGCGAAAATGGGGATTAGGTCGAAAACTTGCGTTCTCACTAGCAGGATTATCTGTTGCCTCATGCATTGCAACCGTAATTACGATGGCGGGTTGGCAAAATAACCTAAATCCTGACCCTGACACCGTACTTGCTTTACTATACATTGATTTAGTTCTTTTGTTATTACTTGGTGTTGTTGTCGCCAGGCGTTTAGTATCAATATGGCTTGATCGCAGAGAAGGGCAAGCTGGATCAAATCTTCACACCAGACTTGTCCTTATGTTTGGACTTGTTGCTGCTGCACCAGCAATTCTCGTAGCTATTTTTTCAGCTTTATTCTTAAGTTTTGGTGTTCAATCTTGGTTTAGTGAGAGAGTCAGCACTGCAATTGAATCATCTCATGCAGTGGCAAGATCATATTTGCATGAGCACCAATTGAATATTCGAGCAGACGTTTTAGCTACAGCAAATGACTTAAATAAAGAGGCTGCAACCCTTATGCAAAACCCTCAACTATTTAATTCTTATCTATCACGACAAGCAACCATTAGATCTTTTCAGGAAGCACTGGTTGTTGATGGAAGTGGCCGTGTGCTCTCAAGATCAGTTTTTAGCCAATCTCTAGAATTTGATCTCTTACCAGAAAAAGCAATGAAAGAAGCATCAAAAGGTCGAATTGTGGTGCTGAGTGTTGAAGAGGATAGAGTGCGAGCTATTGTGAGACTTGATCGTTTTGTAGATGCATATTTTTTAGCTGGACGTTTTGTTGATCCTCAGGTTCTTGAATACATAACAAAAACTGCTGGTGCCGTGGATCAATATAAAAGACTTGAAGAGAAGCAAGAGGGGATTCAGATAACTTTCATCATGATATTCAGCATTCTTGCATTATTACTTCTAATGGCCTCCGTTTGGGTTGGCATGACACTAGCGGGACAATTATCTGGGCCTATTTCAAGATTAATAGATGCGTCGAACAAAATTTCAAAAGGTGACTTAGGCGCACGCGTAGTTGAAACAGGAAAGACCGATGAAATTAGCACTCTAGGCCGTGCTTTCAATCGGATGACATCCCAGTTAGAAGTTCAACAGCAAGGATTAATAGAGGCAAATAGGCAACTTGATGAAAGAATGCGTTTTACAGAAACTGTTTTGACAGGCGTCTCTGCTGGCGTAATCGGCCTAGACGATAAAGGACGTATACATCTCCCAAATCGTTCCGCTTCCGAATTACTTGGAATAGATCTTGATAGAGCTATTGGTGAAAACATGTCATCAGTCATACCTGAAATATCTGACTTACTTGAAAAAAGTAGAAATAGTCCTGATAGATTACTTTCTGATGAGGTTAAAATTATACGAAACGGTCATAACAGCACCTTTCTTGTTAACGTAGCCGGAGAAAAACTTGGTCTAAAGACGTTGGGTTACGTGGTCACTTTCGATGACGTCACAGAATTGCTATCAGCTCAAAGGAAGGCCGCTTGGTCAGACGTTGCGCGTCGCATTGCCCACGAAATAAAAAACCCTCTAACACCTATTCAGCTCTCAGCTGAGCGCTTAAAGCGTAAATACCTAAAACAAGTAAAAGATGACCCTGATACCTTTTCCCAATGTACAAACACGATCATCCGACAGGTTGAAGAGATTGGTAAAATGGTTGATGAGTTTTCTTCCTTTGCACGAATGCCCCAAGCAACACTAAAAAAAGAAAATCTTTCTGATATCTGCCGTCAAGCAGTATTTCTAGAGCGAAATCGTCTAAACAAAATTGATTATCAACTTGAAGTACCAAAGGTCCCTGTAGATCTGTTTTGTGACCGCAGGCAAATTGGCCAAGCGCTTACAAATCTTTTAAAAAACGCTGCTGAATCCGTTTCTACCAAAAATAAAAATGGGAGTGGAATAATACGATGTTCATTGGTCCAAATGAAAAATATGGAAAAAAATGGCGTTATTTTAATTACTATTGAAGATAATGGGATAGGCTTACCAAAAAAAGATCGTGATAGACTGACGGAGCCCTACGTGACCAGCCGTGAAGGTGGCACAGGACTTGGTCTTGCTATCGTAAAAAAAATAATGGAAGACCATAGTGGTGAAATTTTATTATCTGATAACGATAATGGAGGAGCGACAATCAAATTGCAATTTTATTCATCAAATACAACAGAAAACCAATTTAAAAACGGATCTTTGAGCAATGCCTCCTGAAATACTTATTGTTGATGATGAGGTTGATATTAGGGAACTTCTGGCTGGAACTTTGGCTGATGAGGGGTACCATCCCCTCAAAGCATCCAACAGTGAAGAGGCTCTGGCCACTATAGCCTCTCATTCTCCAAGTCTTGTCCTACTTGATATTTGGCTTCAAGGAAGTGACCATGATGGTATTGAAATTCTAAAAATTATCCAATCTGATTTTCCTAGTATTCCCGTTGTAATGATGAGTGGTCATGGTAATATTGAAACAGCGGTAACAGCTATAAATCTTGGCGCATACGATTTCATTGAAAAACCATTCAATTCTGATCGACTTTTGGTCATTACAAGTCGAGCTCTTGAAGCATCTCGTTTGAAACGTGAAAATGAGGAACTCAGAAAACGTGCCGGTACAGACAACCAATTAATTGGTAAATCTTCATCAATTAATCAACTGCGACAGTCAATTGATAGAGTTGCTCCCTCAAATTCAAGAGTTTTAATCTCAGGACCCGCAGGTTCTGGAAAAGAGGTTGCTGCGCGTTTACTACATAAATCATCGCAAAGAGCAAAAGAACCTTTTGTTGTACTCAATTGCGCTTCGATGAGTCCTGAAAGAGTAGAAAGTGAACTTTTTGGTTCTGAGACTATTGAACAGGACTACACCACTCGTAAAATAGGAACATTGGAAGCTGCAAACAAAGGTATTTTATTGCTTGATGAAGTTGGCGATATGCCTATCGAAACACAAGGTAAAATTGTTCGTGTGCTTCAAGAGCAAATCTTTACGCGAATAGGAGGAAACACCAAGGTTGAAGTGGATGTGCGTGTTGTAGCAACAACTAGCAGAAACTTAGGTGAAGAAATGACTAAAGGTAACTTTCGTGAAGACCTATTCTATCGTTTAAGCGTGGTACCAATAGAACTACCTCCTTTAAGCGCAAGAATAGAAGACATTCCATTGCTTGCTGAATATTTTATTGAGCAATCCGCAGCTAGTCTTGGTCGACCGGCAAGAGTGTTAGCTAAAGATGCAATAGCTGCATTACAATCTTATTCTTGGCCAGGTAATGTAAGAGAGCTCAGAAATGTTATAGAGAGACTTCTTATAATGGCGCCTGGTGAAGATTTTGAACCTCTTGGCACTGAAATGCTCCCATCCGAAATTAGCGGTCGTAGCGCTGAGTCTAATGGTAAAAATTTAGAACATATTAGCGGAATAATGGGCTTGCCGCTCAGAAAAGCGAGAGAATTATTTGAAAAAGAATATCTTCACTCTCAAGTTTCCAGATTTGGAGGTAATATTTCCCGCACCGCTACATTTATCGGAATGGAACGATCTGCTTTACACAGGAAATTAAAATCGCTTGGGATTGAAATTGGTGGAAAGACTCCTTGATATGCCAAATTACAAAAAAATATTAACGGTTTTCTGACATGAAAATAATTGTATGTGGTGCAGGACAAGTCGGCTCTAGCATTGCTCGTCAACTATCAATGGAAAACAACGATGTCACTATAGTTGATCAATCTCAAAAACTAGTGTTGCAAATAAGCGATGCTATTGATGTCCAAGGCGTGGTTGGACATGCGTCAAGACCAGATGATCTCGAACGTGCTGGTATTGCTGATGCTGATATGATTATAGCAGTTACCTATGCTGATGAAGTCAATATGATTGCTTGTCAAGTCGCTCATTCACTTTTTGATGTCCCAATAAAAATTGCTCGAGTGCGTCATCAGAGTTACCTAAAGCCAATTTGGGCAAATCTTTTCTCGCGTGATCAAATTCCGATTGATGTAATTATATCTCCAGAAATTGAGGTTGCTCGTGCAGTAGCACGTCGTTTACAGGTGCCTGGTGCTTTTGAGATGATTCCTCTAGTAGATGACAAGGTACGCTTACTGGGTGTGCGTTGTGGAGAGGATTGTCCACTTGTCCACACTCCACTTCGTCAGTTAACTCAACTATTCCCAGAATTGAAAATAATAATTGTTGGCTTGATGAGGGACAATGTACCTATTGTACCAAGTGGCAACGATCAAATGCTACCCGGAGACGAAGTTTACTTTGTTGTTGATACGGAACATCTTCAGCGTGCAATGGTTGCTTTTGGACACGAAGAAACAGAGGCCAGACGATTATTAATATTTGGGGCTGGCAATATTGGACTTCTTCTCGCTCAACAAATAGAGAGTGAGTACCCCTGGGTTCATGCTAAATTAATCGAAAAAGACCCCAAAAGAGCTGAGAATGTTGTTGGGGAAATGGATAAAACCATTGTTCTAAATGGAGATGTGCTCGATCCTGAAATACTAGAAGAAGCCTCGGCTGAAACCGCTGAAACGGTGGTTGCTGTGACTGATGATGATGAAACTAATATTCTTGCTTCACTTTTAGCCAAGAAACACGGCGCTAAACGGGCTATTACACTGATAAATAAAAAAACTTATGAGCCACTGGTAGCTCCTCTAGGAATTGATGTTGTTGTCAGCCCAAGCAACATAACAGTATCGACTGTCCTGCAGCACGTCAGGCGTGGACGTATTCACTCCGTACACACATTACGTGATGGTTTTGGAGAATTGATTGAGGCCGAGGCTCTTGAGACCTCATCAATGATTAATACTCCTTTAAATGAAATCAACTTACCAAATGGTATTTTGCTGGGTGCTATAGTTCGTGAAAATAACATAATTATGCCAAGAGGTAACACAACAGTGCAAGCTGGAGATCGAATAGTTTTGTTCGCTACTGCTGAGCAAGTTCGAAAAGTAGAAAAAATGTTCGCTGTACAATTGGAATATTTTTAGAGAAAAATAGAATGTCACGATTTGCCTACGTCAATGGACGTTATGTCCAACATAAAAAAGCCAGTGTGCACATTGAAGACCGTGGCTATCAATTTTCTGATGGCGTTTATGAAGTCATTGCAGTCTTTAATGGAAAGTTAATCGACTTTGATGATCATTTTTCACGACTTGGTCGTTCACTTAATGAGCTTGAACTGAAGTGGCCAATTAAACATAAAGCTATGATTGTAGTATTAAAGCAAATCATTCGAAAAAATCGAATTATTGATGGCATTATATATTTACAAATCACTCGTGGAGTTGCACCTCGCCAACATGCCTTTCCTGAACATCTAAATAGCTCTCTCGTCATCACTGCAAAAAATCTTGATCCATTTGAATTTGACGCAGCTAAAAAGGGTATAAACATAATTACAACCCCAGAAATACGTTGGCAACGTTGCGATATAAAAAGTATCTCCCTGCTAGGAAATTGTCTCGCAAAAGAAAAGGCTATTAGGGCTGACTGTTACGAAGCTTGGTTTGTAGAAGATGATGGTATGGTGACTGAGGGGACTTCGTCAAACGCGTGGATTGTTAGCAAAGAAGGAAAACTAATTACTCGAAATATAAGTAACTCTATTCTTAACGGAATTACCCGCCTCTCAATTATTAAGGTTGCGAGAGAAAATGATATCGAAATTATTGAACGACCCTTTTCGATAAAAGAGGCTAAATCAGCCAAGGAAGCATTCATTAGTTCCACAACATCATTAGTAAAACCTGTCCTAAAAATTGATGGTAATTTCATAGGAAATGGAAAGGTTGGGAAGCTATCAACAAAAATACTAGACTATTATGGCAGTTACTTGAAAGCTCAATCAATTTGAACATACAAAAACCAAAAGCAATTATCTTTGATTGGGATAACACTTTAATCGACAGCTGGACTGTGATTCTTGATGCACTAAATTTTACTTTTTTAAGTTTTGGCAAGAAACCTTGGTCTTTAAATCAAGCAAAGAAAAAAGTACGAAAATCTCTTCGGGACAGCTTTCCCGAACTTTTTGGCAAAAATTGGGAGGAGGCAGCAGAGATTTTTTATAAACGATTTGAGGATATACATATATCCAATCTAAAACCCATGAACGGTGCACAAAAAATGCTAAGTCAATTATTGGAACAAAACATTTTTATGGGTGTAGTTAGTAATAAAAATGGTACTCTGCTTAGAAAAGAAGTGTGTCATTTAGGTTGGGAAAAATATTTCAGGAGTCTAGTAGGAGCCTCAGATGCAATAAGGGACAAACCCTCAACAGAGCCTGTAAATCTTGCACTATCAAATTATAAATATAAGAATGATAATAACATTTGGTTTGTTGGTGACTCGGATATTGATATGGAATGTGCTATCAAATCCAAACTGATTCCAATTTTACTACGAAAACGATTACCTGAAACACGTGAATTTAACAATTACCCACCAGAACACCACATTGTGGATTGCCAAGCACTTTCCAACTTGATTAAAAAAATGTAGTATGAAATGTATAGTTTAAAGTAAGCAAATTAAAAACAATAAATTTCTCCACTTCTAAAAGGTGGACAATAAAAGAAAAGGGGTTACGAAAATGTCACCCGAAAAACAAAATCAAAATGTTCAGGATGTTTTTCTGAATTATGTTAGAAAACACAAAATACCAGTCACAGTATTTCTCGTTAATGGCGTCAAATTACAAGGCATTATTACTTGGTTCGATAACTTTTCTGTTCTCTTACGAAGAGATGGACATACGCAGTTAGTGTACAAACACGCCATATCAACTGTGATGCCATCAGAACCAATACAATTATTTGAGCCAGATAAAGATAACACCGATTGACCATTACATTTGACCGACAAAAAAATAGAATTAGAAGCTACTGCAGAAAGTCACAAAAGTGGACTATTTCACTGCCTGTTAATTCACCCTAACATCAAAAATAAAAGAATTGGAGAACGTGATACTCAAGCTAAACTTAATGAATTAATTGGCCTTGCAACAGCAATTGACCTTAACATTAAAATATCAAAGGTAATTAATTTGAGTCTCCTCAAACCCTCTACCTTTTTTGGGAAAGGGGTAGTTAATAAAATTAAATTCCTTGCCATTTCAAATGATATTAAAATCATCGTTATCGACAACATTTTAACACCTGTTCAGCAACGTAATCTTGAGCGATTCTTAAATTGCAAAGTCATTGATCGAACCGGATTAATTTTGGAAATTTTTGGTAGAAGAGCAAGAACAAGCGAAGGTCGCATACAAGTAAGTTTAGCTGCATTGACATATCAGCGCTCTCGTCTCGTTCGGAGTTGGACTCATCTCGAGCGACAACGAGGTGGTGCCGGTTTTATGGGAGGGCCCGGTGAAACCCAAATTGAGAGCGACAGGAGGCAAATTGACCAACGCATAACTCGTCTTCGTCAAGAATTAAAAAACGTCAAGAGAACAAGAGATTTGCATCGAAAATCAAGACGAAAAGTTCCATACCCAATAATTGCATTAATTGGTTACACAAATGCTGGAAAATCAACCTTGTTCAATAAATTAACTGACTCAAAAGTAAAAGCAGAGGACCAACTGTTTGCAACATTAGATCCAACTATGCGTTCTCTTAAGCTACATTCAGGGCGTTCTATCATTATTTCAGATACAGTCGGTTTCATTTCGGATCTTCCTCATGAGTTGGTTACAGCTTTTCACGCAACTCTCGAGGAGGTGATAGAGGCAAATATCATAATTCATGTGCGTGATGCAGCCCATATGGATACAAAAGCTCAAAACTCTGATGTTCTCAAAGTACTCTCTGAACTAAATCAATATTACTCAAAGGATCGATTAAATGGTGAGAATATTGTAAGTGGAAAACAATCTTACATTGAGGTTCTCAATAAAATTGATTGTGTTGATGAAGACAAAGCACAGGTTCTTTACAAAAAATCTGAAAGATCAAGCTCCAATATCATTCCCATTTCTGCCTTGACAGGAGAAGGTTGCGACAACTTGTTGAATTTAATTGATGAAGTTATTTCAAAATCAACAAAACCACACAACATTATTTTGAAATCTAGTGATGGAGCATCAATTTCCTGGCTATATGAAAATGGGGAAGTAATCGATCGCAAAGATGATGAGGCAGGTGTCAAATTAAAAGTCATGCTGGATGATGTAAATTGGGCTCGTTTTGAAAGGCGCCAATGATGCTTCCTGATATACAAAAAGTAATTGCTATAATCGAAAACACAGCAAAACAGTACATATGTCCGCGCTTCCAAAATCTAAGCCCCAGTGAAGTTCACGTAAAAACTTCTGGTGATTTGGTATCCATAGCTGACATTGAGGCAGAAAAATACCTCAAAAAAAAATTAAGTGAGTTGGTACCAAACTCTTATATCGTTGGAGAGGAAGAGGTCGAGTATTTTCCAGAAAATCTTAAGTATCTTCAAAGTACCGACCCAGTTTGGATCCTTGATCCACTTGATGGCACTCGTAATTTTATAAACGGCAAAAAACCATTCACAATTATAATTGCTTTTTGCGTTGGAAAGAAAACACAAATGGGCTGCATCCATGATCCAATAAC
>MDTD01054500.1_pt1 | contig 11952 bp, 12 predicted proteins | sample 811221 | NCBI WGS metagenome assembly MDTD01 (sample SAMN05326646, study PRJNA326480) | marine metagenome | isolation source: seawater | place: Pacific Ocean: South West | collected 2011 | reverse complement strand
GCAAGTGCCGATGGTGGCCTTGACGATTGGTGCATGTTTGATGTTGATGTTGGCTCTGAAAGTAATTCCTTTTTATTTTTGTTTTCATTTATTAAAGATCGCGCTCCCATTTTTTTTTTATTTGAAGAATCTTTAGATGTTTCGGGTGTTTTTATCCCCTTACAGGTGGGATAATTCTTTCTTTTTGGATCTTTACACCATTCTTGTTTCCAATCACCTTTTACATCTTTACATGCTGCTGGAATACCGGTTCCTCTGGCTCCAAATTTCATTGCCATTGTTACTAACTCATTATGTTCATCGTCTGTCAAGTCAACTTCTTTCAAACTACCTTGTGCGATTCCTTGTTCCCTACAAATCTGTTTTTTTAATTCATTTATTGATGAACCTTTTTTAAATTTTGTTAGTTTTGCGCCCCCAGATAATTCAGTTTCTTTATCTATATCTAAATAACTATTATTATCCATTATTAATTAATATTTATATTATAATTAATTTAAATTCAATATATATTATTAAAAAAATAAACGATTTAATAAAACTTATAATAAAATAACTAATATGACCTTGCACTTGGGTCATTAGTTTCTTCACACCATAAAGGCATCCAAAAATATGGAATTACATTACTTTTCCCCGGATAATATTTTTCAAAGATTTCTCTATAATAAAAACTTTCTTTTAAAATTGGAGTGTTATGTATATATTTATTTTTATTATTTTCAAAATATTCATCACTAATTTGCGTATCTACAAATTCTTGAATTATTTTATGCCATGAACGTGTTTCATTTGTTACACCATCTGAAAAAGCTTCTTTTTGTCTCCATAAAACTGAATCAGGTAATAAATTATCTTTACTAAATGCTTTTCTTAATAAACATTTTTCTATTTTATTATTACTCATTCTTAATTCTGGATTTATACTTAAATAATAATTAACAAATGTTTTATCAGCAAATGGAACTCGAGCTTCTAATCCATTATTTGATATACTCCTATCACTTCTTAAACAATCATAATAATGAATATCATTTACTAATCTAACACATTCATCATGAAATTGTTCTGGGTCTGTAGCTTTTTTAAAATATTTATATCCTCCACATACTTCATCCGCATAATCTCCATTAAATACAACTTTACAATTTGTATTTTCTTTAATATATTTAGATACTAAGTAATTTCCTACACTTGCTCTTACTGTTGTTGTATCATAACTTTCTATAGCATAAATAACTTCTTCAATAGCATCTAAAAATTGTTTTTCAGTTAATTCAATAGAATGATGAACACTTTGAATATGATCAGCTACCATTTGAGCATATTTTAAATCAGGACTACCTTCTATACCAATTGCAAATGTTTTTAATCTATTTGGTCCTAATTTTTCTGATACAATTGATGCTACTAAACTACTATCTAAACCTCCTGATAATAAAGAACATATCTCTTTATCACTCATCATTCTTTTATATACAGCTTTTCTAAAAGTTTTATTTAAATTTTCTAATATAATATCATCATTTATATTAAAAGTTTTATAAATTATAATTTCATGATATTTTTCTTTAATACTAAGAATTTTATCATTATCTTTATTATTTTCTAATATTAAATAATATCCTGGTGAAAATTGCTCAGCATTTTCTACTAAATCAGTTAATCCTTTTAATTCAGATGAAAAAATATAATCTTCATTATCTATACATTCTGAATTATAATTATTTGTTCTACCTATAAATAATGGTCTAACTCCATATGGATCTCTCGCAACATATATAACGTCTAATTTAGTATCATATAATATAAAAGAAAATTCTGCATCTAATTCATTACATAATTGTCTAATAACATTACTTTTATTATTCATATTATTTTCATGATTTACTAAATAATCATATAAATGTAAAATAATTTCACAATCAGAATTTGAATTTGTTTTAAATCCATATTTATATTTAATATCTAAATGATTAAAAATTTCTCCATTACAAATTAAATAATAATCCTTATATTTCATTGGTTGATTACCTGCACTGGTAACATCATTAATAGATAATCTATGAAATCCTAAAAATACATTATTAATAATTTCATATTGTGTATTATTAGGTCCTCTGTTTTTAATTTTATTAAAATTAGTAAATACTGTATCATAAGGGTTTTTATGTTGAGAACGTGAAATATATGAAAATATGCCACACATTTAATTAAATATTAGTGTAAATTTTTTAAATGAATTTAACTTAGTTATATGTTTTATTTATTATTTTTATTAATTTTATTAATTTGTCTATATTTTAAATATATATACATACTTGTATTAACTGAAAAATCTAATAAATAAATAAATATAATACCAAATACAAATCTTAATATATTATTACTTCCACCTAATCCTATTGAAAAAGACTTTAAATATATTGTAGGAACTATAAATGAAAAAAACAGTAATAATAATCCTTTTAAAAATCCAATTTTAAAATCTTGATATTTTCTTGTATAGTAAACAGCATTTGAAATGATTGAACTTAATGCTAAAAAATCTATAGCATATCTTCTAATTAATTCGACAGAATCATTCGTATTATGAACATATAAATTATATTTATAAAAAGGAACCAATATTGTAAATGTTAATAGATTCGCCATTTCATTTAGATAAGGCCCAATAAAATTATATATATCATATAGAGTTTTAATATCATGTATACCTAATAGTAAAACATCTTTTGTAAAAATCATTATATTTATTTAATATTATTTATTTAATTTTGTTTAATTTTATTTAATTATTCTTTACTATGTCTTTTTGGATAACTTCCTCTTCTTTTTTTTTGTAATTTCATCGCAGTTAAACTTATACTTATTTTCGATATGTTTTTTAATAATTTACTTTTTTTTTTAGTTTTATTATTAATTTGAATATCTTTCTTTGATGCAGATATTACTAAATCTATTGTATTTGAAACTGTTCCATTTTCAATTAATTTTTTACATTCTCTTTTTTCTCTATTAACTATATCTGCTTCATCTATTATTTTATTTAATAGAGATATAGCAAATGTTTTTTTCTGAGAACCATTAACACTAGACAATTCAACTACTTCTAAAATTACTTTTAAAATATTAATTAAATTACTCGCACACACATCTGGTTTATTTAATCTTTTTTTTAATTCTTTAGATAAATCATCATATGTATTTATTGATTTAGGCATTTTATATTATTTAATAATAATAAATTATTTATTTAATATTACTTAAATTTATTTTATAACTTTTTCTATGATATTCAGTTAATCCAAACATTTTAATAGCTTCCTTATGCTCTTTTGTTCCATACCCTTGATTTTTTAATAATCCATATCTTTTAAATTCAGGTTTTTCTTCACATATTTTTTCAATATATTCATCATGATGCGTTTTAGCTAATATACTTGCTGCTGCTATTTGTATATATTTATTATCACCACCAATTACACAATTATGTAATATAAAACCATCTTTTGTTAAGAATGGTTTAAATCTATTTCCATCTACTAAAATTCTATTAAATTTAATATTGTTATCATAAATTTCTTTTAAAGCTTTATGCATAGCTTTATATGTAGCATTTAAAATATTAATATCATCAACTACAGAATGATCACAACTAGCAACACTCCAAGCTAAAGCATTATCTTCAATAAATTTTCTCATTTCATTTCTTTTTGTTTTTGATAATTTTTTTGAATCTTTGATATATTTTAAATTCTCATGATTAAAATCATTATTCCAAATAACTGCTCCTACAAATACAGGTCCAAATAAACTACCACGTCCTGCTTCATCTATTCCAATTTGTATTTCTGTATCATAAGGTTCTAAATATTTTTTTAATAAAGTTTCATTCATTATTTCTTATTATTTACTTAATTAGATTTTAAATAAATTATAATTAGTAAAATGCAAATTTTTTTATCAAAAAAAAATCGCATTTTTAATTGATAAATTATCAATTAAATCATCAATTTAATTTTATAAAAATTGAATTTTATATAAAAGTAAATTTATATAAATAAATAAAAATGATAACTACTCCTTGTCCAATTTGTTCTCAACTAAGAGAAACAATGGAAAGATATCCAAATTCAGTTTGTAATAATTGTTGTAATACTGGTATTTTTGCGGATCTTTCACAAACAACTCCTATTACTTTTGGTAATATTGGTTTTGATGGAGGATTCATGAGTGTTGTAAATGGAGTTAAAGGAAAACAAAATGAATGTTATATTAGAGGTCATAAATGCTCTGCAAATGAAGCAAGATTTGGAGGAATAGTTATATCTTGTTTTAATACTCAAAACACAAATGAAGATGATTTAAAAAGAAAATATAAGACAGAATATAACTATTATTTAAGGTCACAAAAACAAAAATTAGAAAATACAAAAGATAATTTAATTGGCGTTGATTTTGAAAGACCAATAATTGAAGCAATTCACAGATAAACATATAAAATTTAAAGAACTTTAATTTAAAAAATAAAATTTGAAAAAATATAAAATAATTTTTTATTAATCTAAAAATGGAACTTTCATTTATAGTTGCTTTTTTAGTTTCTTTAAACAGTTTACATTCATTTATACATACGATTGCTCCAATTGTTTTATTTATCTTATCTTTCTTTGATATAAGATTATTTGAAATTTCAAATAAGGATAAAATAAATTATTTTAAAAATAAAATAAAAAATAACTTCTCAACGAGAATTGATGATAATAATAAACCATTAGGATGGTTAATTGGATATAATTTTATTGCTTACTATGATAAAGATAATTATTTAACAATTTTAACAACAAAAAAAATAAAGACAGAATTATTTAATAATAGTATAATCACATTAAATAATAAAAATGAACAAGAAGATAGTGAAGAAATAACTAATAAATTAATAAATGAAGATGATGATAATAGTGAAATTAAAGAAGAACACATTAAACTTTTTACAAGATATGGAACCTATGAATATTTAGATTACACTAATAGAGAAATAAATATGACTAATTATGATTTTAAAAATAATCAAAAAAAGTTAAGTATAGATATTATAAATAAATATGAAATTAGAAATAATTTAACTGCTTTTATATCAGGTGAAATTGGTGCTGGAAAAAGCATGTTTGGTAAATTATTAGCAAAAAAATTAAATGCTAATTTTGTTGATGATTTTAATCCAAGTGAACCAGGAGATACTTTAGAATATCTATATACATTAGTTAGACCTACACATAGTAATCCATTAGTTATTGTTCTTGATGAAATTGATATATTAATTGAAACTTTTCATAATGGTAATGTTATACAACATAAAAAAATTACAAAATTAGTAAATAATAAAACTACATGGAATAAATTTTTAGATAAAATTGAAATAGGTTTATACCCTCATATTATATTACTATTATGCTCTAATAAATCTAAAAAATATATTGATAATTTAGATCCATCTTATTTAAGAGATGGTAGAGTGCATCATTATGCTGAACTAAAAGATGAAAAGAAAAATGATTAAAGTTTAAATTTAATTAAATTTATATAAAATAAAATTAAGTAATATTTTTTTATTATGAAAAATCAAAAGAATTATTATAAAATATTAGGATTAGATAAAAAAGCAACAAAAGATGAAATAAAGAGAGCTTATAAAAAATTGGCATTAAAATATCATCCAGACCGTAATAATGGCGATGAATCTAAATTTAAAGAAATAACGGAAGCTTATGAAACTTTATCAGACTCACAAAAAAGACATGAATATGATAATCCTCAATTTCAAATAATAAATGATTCTGATTTATTTAGAGATAGTTTTCCAGATATAATAAATCAATTTCACAGAATGAATATGATGAATAATATGTCGTCTTTTACATTTAATACATATCAAAGACGTTCAAAAGGTAATTGTCCGAAGTGTTTAGGGATGGGAATGATAACAACAGTAATACAAAGACCAGGTATGACTATGAGAAGTTCAAAAACCTGTGATTTATGTAATGGAACAGGAAATACTTAATTCTATTCTATCATTTTAGCACTATTAACAGTTTGTTTCATTAACATGGCAATTGTTAATGGGCCTACACCTCCAGGAACTGGTGTAATTAATTTAACATGATTTACTAAATTATTATAATCACAATCTCCTACTAATTTATATCCTTTTTTATTATTTTTATCTTCTATTTTAGTTATACCAATATCTAAAATAACACAATCTTTTTTTACCATATCTTTTGTTATTAAACCAGGAACACCAGTTGCTACACATATTATATCTGCTTTTAATGTATATTCTTTTAAGTTTTTTGTTTTTATATGACATATACTAATTGTTGCTTCTAAATTTAATAACATCATTGCTAATGGTTTTCCTACAATTTGTGAAGCACCTATCATTACTACATTTTTTCCAGAAATTTCAACATTATGGTATTTTAATATTTCAATACATCCTAATGGTGTACAAGGATAAAACTTTGGTTTATTATTTAAAAATAAATGCCCTACATTTCTTGTATGAAAACCATCAACATCTTTATTAATATCTACTTTATTTAATATATTATATGAGTTAAGATGATTTGGTAATGGTAATTGAACTAGTATTCCATGAACTTTATTGTCTTTATTTAATTTATCTATTTTATCTATAATATCCTCTTCTTCAATATTTTGATCTAATTTATAATAAAAACTATTAATATTTAATTCTTTACATTTTTTTTCTTTCATTCTTGTATATACTATTGAAGAAGGGTTATTACCAACTAATATTATAGCTAATCCTGGTATTAAATCTTTAGTGGTTTTTAAATTTACAATATCTTTTTTTAAATTATTATAAATTGAATTAGCTATTATTTTTCCACATATACTCATTTTGATTAATTACTTAATTTTATTTTTTAAATTATTTAATTAGTTTATTTAATTATTTTATTTAATTAATTTTATTTAATATAAAATAAATGGCAGGAGGAATATTTGTAGATCAACCTTTTCATCCTAATTTAAAATGTATTATATTTTCAATTGCTTTAATGTTAGCATATTGGATGTTACCTCAAAAAAATCCATTTATGTTACCATTAATATTTGTTGTTGCATATGTTTCTATGGCATGGTACGACTATATGTATAATTGTGATATGAAAATGTATGGTGGAAAATATGGAGGCTATTTATCATCTCCTTTTAAACCACAAAGAAGAGAACAAAACGAACAACAAAATGAACAACAAAATAAAGATGATAATAAAAATTTATTAAAAGACCAAGAATCTAAATATCGGCAAAAAGTAAACTTATTACATATTTTAGTAATTAATCCTATATTTATATATATTGGTTATATGGGAAAAAAATCTAATCCACTTCTATTTCCATTAGTATTAGCAATAGCATTAATAACTTTTATATATCATGGTGCTAGAATGTTTATAAATAGACAAGTTACTAATTGCCCTAAAGATAAAGTAGAAGAAGTTAAAAATGAAATATCATATTTAAAAAGTGTATACATAATGCATTTTACAGCAATTGCTCCATTATTATTATATGTAGGTATTAAAGGTAATAAATCAGATGTAAGAGTATTTCCTATATTATTAGCTTTAGGTATTGTATCTGATATTTATCACTTATTTAGATTATGGAAACCTCGTCCAACCATAAAATGTTAAAATATAATTATATAAAAATAAAATTTGAATATTTAATAAAAATAAAATTTAAATAAAACTAAAATTAAATGGATGCATCAATAGATAGAGCTTTAAATTATTATGTAAGTAAATATGGAGATACAGCACCAAATAATCTAGATAAAGCTGTTAATTTTATATATGATAATGTATCATTTACTATTGATGATAATGTTAACAGGACTTATATTTATAATAGATTAAATAAGATTTTAAAATTTCAAAAACAATTAGAACAATTAAAAAGAATACCTGTAATAGAACAGCGTTCTGAAGAATGGTATCAAGCGAGACAAAGTTTAATATCTGCTAGTGATTTTGGTCAAGCATTAAATCGGGGAGAATATGGAACTCAAAAAGATTTTTTAATAAAAAAAATTACAAATAAATCCAAAGAAATTACATATAAAGCACCATTATTATGGGGAGTTAAATATGAAGATGTAGCAACATCTATTTATTCAAAAAGAAATAATTTAACTATTTTTGAATTTGGTTTAATTAAACATCCAGATTTAGATTATATTGGAGCATCTCCTGATGGAATATCAGAATTAGGAATAATGTTAGAAATTAAGTGTCCATATAAAAGAAAAATAAGTGGTAAAATTATAGAGCAATATTATGATCAAATTCAAGGCCAATTAGAAGTATGTAATTTAGAAGAATGTGATTTCCTTGAATGTGAATTTGAAGAATATGCCAATGAAGAAGAATTTATAAATGATTATGAAGATAAAAATATTAAAATATTAACAAATAATTTAAAAGAAAAAGGTATAATAATTGAATATCGTGAAAATTCTGATGATGAATACCAATATAAATATACTTCATTAAATATGAATACTGATGAAATGATAAAATGGAAAGATAATAAATTAAGCGAATTTGATATTACAACAGATTTTAAAGTAAATTATTGGAAATTAAAGAAATATAATTGTCAACGTGTTTATAGAGATATAAATTTCTTTGAAAAAGAAAATAAAAATCTAAAATTTTTATGGGATAAAATAATTTATTATAGAAAATCTGAAAATATTAAAGAATTTAATAAGAATATTGCGAATAATAAAAAACCTAAAGGAAGAATCTTTGAATTTAAAAAATATTCAAATGATATAATATTTAATGGATTTGCTATTAAAAATGTTGAAAATGATTATGTTAATATTAATTAATATTAATGTCTAAATATTAAAAGAAGTTCCACATCCACAGCTTGATTTAGCCATAGGATTATCAAATATAAATTTTTGTTCTATAACGTTTTTTTTCCAATCTATATGTGTTCCCAAAAGATAAAATAAACTTTTACCACATATATGTATATTTACTCCATCTTGTTGATATAATTCATTTCCTTTTTGTAATTCAGTATTATTAGGCGTAAGTTCATATCCAAAACCATTACAACCACCTCCTTTAACTGAAAAGAAAATATTTTTATTATTTGTTTCTTTGAGTATTTTTTGAAATTGTTTAATAGCAACATTAGAAACTGTTATTATTTTTTTATTCATTTAATTATTTAATTAAATATTTATTTAAAAATTTGAATTTATTTAAAAATTTTTTTATGTATTTATTATAATAAATTCAGAAATGTTTGTGATTAAGAGAGATAATACGAAAGAAGAAGTTAGTTTTGATAAAGTCCTTCGTCGTCTTCAAACATTAAAGATTGAGCCTGACCTTTTAAGTGACTCAGTAAATGTTCATGAAGTAGCACAAAAAGTTTGTTCTAGAATTCATAATAATGTAAAAACTTATGAATTAGATGAATTTGCTTCGCAACTTTGTTCATCATTAATTTTAGAACATCCAGACTATGGTAAACTTGCTTCAAGATTAGTTATATCAAATCATCACAAACAGACTTCTCCATCTTTTTCAGAAACTATTTCAATTTTATATGATAATAAAGATTTTGAAAATAATCATAATCCAATTATTTCAAAAGAATTATATGAAATTGTTATGAAAAATAAAGAAAAATTAAATAGTTATATTGATTATAATCGTGATTATTTAGTTGATTATTTTGGATTCAAAACATTAGAACGTGCATATTTATTAAAGAAAAATGGTAAAATTGTAGAGAGACCTCAACATATGTTTATGAGAGTTTCTTTAGGTATTCATGGAGATGATTTTAAGGATGCTTTAGAAACATATGATTATATGTCACAAAAATATTTCACACATGCTTCACCTACATTATTTAATTCAGGAACTCCAAGACCTCAAATGTCTTCATGCTTTTTACTAGATGTTGAAGATTCTATAGCAGGTATATATGAGAATTTAAGTGATTGCGCACATATATCAAAATATGCTGGTGGAATTGGATTAAATGTTCATGATATTAGATGTAAAAATAGTAGAATTAGAGGAACAAATGGTTCATCTGATGGTGTTATTCCAATGTTACGAGTTTATAATTCAACTGCTAGATATGTTAATCAAAGTGGAAAAAGATTAGGTTCAATTGCGATTTATATGGAACCTTGGCATGGAGATATTATGGAATGGCTTGATTTAAGAAAAAATCATGGTGCAGAAGAAGAAAGAGCTAGAGATTTATTTTATGCTTTATGGATTCCAGATTTATTTATGAAAAGAGTAAAAGAAAATGGCATGTGGTCTTTAATGTGTCCAGATAAATGTAGAAATTTAACAACATCTTATGGAGAAGATTTTACAAATTTATATCTTCAATATGAAAGTGAAGGTAGATTTATTAAACAAATTGAAGCACAAAAAATATGGATGAAAATTTTAGAAGCACAAATAGAAACAGGAACACCTTATATGGCATATAAAGATGCTGTTAATACTAAAAGTAATCAAATGAATATTGGAACAATTAAATCGAGTAACTTATGTATTGAAATTGTTGAATTTACATCACCAGATGAAATTGCTGTATGTAATTTAGTATCAATTTGTCTTCCTATGTTTGTTGAATATGATGAAGAATCAAATACAACTCAATATAATTTTGATGAATTAAGAAAAGTATCTAAAATTGTATGTAAAAATTTAAATAAAGTTATTGATCGTAATTATTATCCAGTTGAAAAAGCTAGAAGGTCTAATTTAAAACATAGACCAATTGGAATAGGCGTTCAAGGTTTAGCAGATACTTTTATTAAAATGAGAATGCCATTTGATAGTAAAGAATCAAAATTATTAAATAAACAGATATTTGAAACAATATATTATGGAGCATTAGAAAGTTCAAATGAAATAAGTTGTAAGAGAAAAAGATTATATGAAGAAAGAGAAGAATTATTAAATACAAATTTAAATATATCTGAATTTGATGATAATAAATATAGTGAATTATCAAAAATAAATAAGCATTTAAATTTAAATGAATGGGAAGAAAAATTAAACAAAAAATTCAAAGGTGCTTATTCAACATTTGAAGGTAGTCCTGCAAGTAAAGGAATATTACAATTTGATATGTGGAATGTAGAACCAGATAAAACACTAAATTATAATTGGGATGAACTTAAAAGAAATATTAAAGAAAATGGTATACGTAATAGTCTATTATTAGCTTTAATGCCAACTGCGTCAACATCTCAAATTATGGGAAATAATGAATGCTTTGAACCTTTAACTTCTAATTTATATAAAAGAAAAACATTAGCAGGAGAATTCATATTAATTAATAAATATTTAGTAGAAGATTTAATTAAGTTAAATCTTTGGACAAAAGAAATAAGAGATAAAATAATGATATCTGAAGGAAGTATTAAAGATATTGAGGAAATACCAGAAGATATTAAAGAAATTTATAAAACTGTATGGGAAATTAAACAAAAATCTATAATAGATATGGCTGCAGATAGAGGTGCTTTTATTGACCAAACACAATCTATGAATCTATTTGTTTCAGACCCAAATCCAAATTTATTAACTAAAATGCATTTTTATGGATGGAATAAAGGATTAAAAACAGGTATGTATTATTTAAGAACAAAACCTAAAGCAACTACACAACAATTTACAATTGACCCTACTAAATCTAAATCAAACTTAAAACAAGAAGTAGTTGAAGAAGATGATGATGGTTGTATTAATTGTGGTGCTTAATATTATTGTCTTGGATTTACATTTCTTGGATTTACATTTCTTGGATTTACATTTCTTGGATTTACATTATTATCATTATTATTGT
>MDTD01044025.1_pt1 | contig 11952 bp, 9 predicted proteins | sample 811221 | NCBI WGS metagenome assembly MDTD01 (sample SAMN05326646, study PRJNA326480) | marine metagenome | isolation source: seawater | place: Pacific Ocean: South West | collected 2011 | reverse complement strand
ATGGGAGAAGATAGTGTTACTGACACCCTGGGATACTTTAATGGTGGCGGTAAAGAGTTGGTCAAGATCTATAACTTTGATAAGGATAGTGACGACTTGAAGAGTCAAATGCAAGTTGGTGCTAATGCGACTGCAGTTGGAACAACGACTGCTGCGAGTATTATTGGAGGGGCGTTAGGGGCTTCAATATCCGCGTCTGACTTAACGGCTGGCAGTGCGACTGCGACGTTTGCTTACAATGGTGATATGTTCTTCCTAGGTGCAACTGCAGGTAATGCCCTTAACTCCACTTTCGAGGATGGGGAGGTTGTATTCCAGTTTGTTGGAATTACCGACATATCCGGAAGTGATATTACCGCTATCTAATTAGTCACTACGTAGTTTCAGAAAAGGGGAAGTATTTATATATTTCCCCTTTTTTTATCTTGTAGAAGATTAATGTAACAAGTCTAGAAAGCCTGACAACCGGATATATGATGCCTGAGAAAAAAAGGTCAAAATCAAAGAGAAGTTCAAATAAAACAGCTAGCAGTAGAGTTTCAAGCACCAAGTCACTTTCATCAAATCCCTCTCAGGCTTTCTCTCAAGAAAAAAAAGTAGACTTACCTGTCTTTTTGAGGGAATTTGACGGCTTGTTAAATAAAGGTGATTTTGATAAACCTCAGGCCATGTTGGATAGTCTCCGTGGATTAAAAAAATGGCAGCGGCTTAATTTACAGTCGGTTATTGACTATAAAAGAGGAAATGAAGCGCTTGCTGAGGATTTGATACGGCAAGCTCTTAGGGAACCCGATGTCAAACCTACGATTAACAGAAATCTAGCTGGTATGTTGATAAATCAAGGACGGATGCGCGAAGCACTTCCGTTCGCAGAAGTTGCCTACCGGGAAGATAAGAAAGATATTAAAGCAGCGCAATTATTCTTAAACTGCCTACTAGATTTGGGCAAGGCGGATTTAGTTTTGCAAGAGACAGAAGAAATTTTAAAATTGCATCCAGAAGACAAGGTAGTATTAGTTAGCAGAGCATCTGCCCTGCGAAGTGCAATGAACGAGAGTGCTGCGGCCGAAGAACTCGATAGATTGATTGAGAAATTCCCAGATGAACCAGTAATCCATAGGATAAAAGCTGATTTGCTAGGAGATAAAAGCACCGCAAAAGCCTTGCCGTTTTATGAAAAAGCGCTAAGCATATCAGTTGAAAAAAAAGGGAAGCCGGACCCTGCAATTCAATGGAATATGAGCTTACACCTTTTGAGAGCTAGAGACCTAGAACGTGGTTGGGAATGCTGGGAGCAGGGATTTCATCCAATAGTCGGAACAATGGGGAGAAATTTACCAAAGCGGATAACTTCTATGCCCCGGGCTGATGATGGGAAAAAAATTGACCCTAACAAATGGACAATTGTCTGTGCAGAACAAGGTATCGGTGACCAGATACTTTTTATGCACAGCATGAATGAAGCCATAGATGAATTAGGAAAAATTTTGTACATTACAGAAAAAAGATTATATCCAATCATAAAAAGAAGTTTTCCCAAGATGGAAGTAGGTACTCAAGGGGTTACATACGACTGGACAAGAAACAATTTAAAAAAAAATGGGTATATACCGTTAGGTAGCATCCCACGAAGACATCGTAAAACAGTTGAGGCATATAAAAACCATCGGGCACCATTTCTAAAAGCAAACAAACAACTATATGATAAGTATCGTGCGAAATTATTGGCCCTTGCGAACGGTAGGCCAATTATTGGTGTTTCGTGGAAAGGTGGTTATTGGCAGATCCAACGGAAAACTAAGGAATTAGAACTCCAAAACTGGGAACCAATATTTAAGAGGAGTGCACTATATGTAAATCTTCAATATGGAGATATTTCCAAAGAAGTGAGTTATCTCCGGGAGAAAAAACATGATCTTATGGTATTTCCTGAACTAGATTTCAAGGTTCATATTGATGACTGGGTTGCTATAGCTGGGGCGTGCGACGGAATTATTTCAGTATCTACCGCATTAGTTCATTTTGCCGGTGCTATTGGACAGAAAGTAGCTGTGGTAATGCCAGGAGAACAGGGACCCTGGCATCTAGGTTTGCAAGATACCGAATCAATGGCTTATAAAAACGTAAAAATATTTAGGCCAACATCTAAAGAATCTTTACCTCAATTAATTGAACGGGTGAGTAATTTGATAACATGAAATATAAAGATAAATATTTATCGGTAACAGCGGAAGCGATTCCAATATTTGATACTGATAGGCCTAGTCAAGCCCTTGTTGACTTATTTAATCCTGACAATAATCAGTTAGCAGCTCAATCGCAGGGAATAATATGTCGTGTGAATGGGATCGTCCATGAGATGAGTGAATCTATTGCAATGGGCATCAATGACACTAGACTGCACTGCATTATGCCGATACTAATATATGGGCGGAAACAAGGATTAAATGATGAGTTTTTTAGTGTCTCTAATAACTTACTGATTAAACAAAGTGAACTGGCAAGGGATTTATTGGTTTCAGTTAGACCGAAATTTTTTGAAAATTCACTTTCGTTATTGGATAGCATTTTCACAACTGACAAGTTTGTTTATTTAATTTTTAATATTGATGACGAAAAGTCAATTTTCACAGCTATAGAGAAAATATCCCAACAAAGGGGGGCAATTACCATTCATAACCCGCAATATAAGAATACAACAAATCTAATGAAATTCTGCCTAGACAAAAATATACACCTCATAGAAAATATAGATGGCTCAGCAGACCTTTTCCGGTTCTAAAAGAGAAGCTCGATGGTAACACCGCGTAAGTCGGATATTTTTGACAGAACACTAAAGGACCACAGGGGCTATATTTATACCGCGATATTTTTGTCTATCTTTGTTGCGTACTTGCCCGTTACCCCAATCGTATATATGCGAACAGTATTTGGTCCAGTCATAAATAGCCAAAGCCTTTCCTTTTTATTGTCGCTAGCAATGCTACTCGTATTGGCTTTAGTGGTCAATGGCATTCTCGAGTGGATCCGAGAAAGAGTTCTACTATCAGCGACGATTTCATTTATCGGCACATTAGAAGAAAAGGTCTTCAATGTCACCTTTGAACAAACTCCAGATAGATGGACGGAAGGAGCTAGAGCATTTTCAAATATGCGTATTTTGAGAAGCTTCATGGTTTCCCCTGTGTCGGGTGCCATATTTGATGCCCCATTCTCTCTTCTTCTCTTAGTAGTTATTTTCCTTATTCATCCATTAATGGGCGCTTTCTCATTGTTTGGTTTATCTATCGCACTAATGATTGGAATTTTAATTGAGAAGAAGGTACAGCCCGAACAAGAATTTGCGTCAGAAAAACAAAATATCGCTAGACAAGAACTTAATTTGATGCACAACAATGCACTTTACTGCAATGCTATGGGAAATTTAAAGTATTTGTACCAAAAATGGTTTACTAATCAAAAGCAGTTTCTGGTTTTCCAGGCAAAAGCCTCATCGTTACAATCGCTAGGACAGAGTGTGAGCCAGGTTGTAATGATGGTGCAAGGGTCTATGCTGCTAGGTGTTGGTACTTTTCTGACTCTCATTGGAATGATGTCCCCTAGTATGGCTGGGAACTTGATTATAGCCAAATTCATAGGTGCCCTAGCAATTAGACCAACGATGATGATAGTGATGGCATGGAGTAGCGTCATCTCAGTTAGGGAGGCTGTACGAGATCTTCGAACTTTTTTAGAAACATCGGGTATACCGAATACGAGCGGTATCAAACTACCAAGACCAGAAGGTAAACTTACCGTTAGCGATATAACTTTCCAACAGGGTGCAAACGGAAAAAAAATACTAGATTCAGTTTCTTTCTCACTTGAACCAGGAAATATATGTGCGGTCCTAGGTGAATCGGGGGCTGGAAAATCAACCTTAGCGCGAATCTTGGTTGGATATAGTTCGCCATCAAAGGGAAGCGTGAGACTGGATGGAGTTTCGATAGGCAATTGGAATAAAAGAGAACTCTGCGATTATATTGGCTATTTACCACAAGAAATCCAACTATTTGGAGGAGAGATAATTAAAAATATCACTAGATATAAAGAACCTGATAAAAAGAGTTTAAAAAAAGTTTGTGAAGATTTTGACCTTCATCACGTTTACGAGGCTTATATTAAACAGGAGACCTTATTGTTAAGTGATGATCTTTTTGACGTACCTGGAGGATTGAAGCAACGAATAGCACTAGCTCGAGCATTTTATAATCTCCCTAATTATATAATTCTTGATGAGCCAACTAGCAGTCTAGATGCCCAATTTGAAAACAAGTTATTAACAATACTCCAGGAACATAAAGAGCGAGGAGCATTAATAATAATTAATACTCATAACAAGCGCATTCTAACAATGGCTAATTACATCCTTGCTCTTAAAGAGGGCAGACAAAAACTTTTCGACTCAAAAGAAAATATAAAAAAGAAAATGAACCTTTCGCTATAGATCACATGAAAAAGCTTATTGAAACCGCGAATCTTTATCTTTCTTCAAACTTTTTTCGAATCTTTTTAGCTGAGAAAATTGACTTAACTTGGGTATTCCTAGCTAGCTCAGTAGTGAACCTCTTAATGCTTACCCCGATGTTATACATGTTACAAATCTTCGATAGAATCTTCATCAGCAAAAGCGTTCTCACGTTATTAACAATATCTGGAATCATTATCTTTTTTTATTTAATTTCGTCTCTGAGCGGGTACATTAGATCCAGGATAATAATTGCTTTAGGTATTAAGTTAGAAAAAAAAGTTAATAAAAAATTATTTAACGTAAGTTTTGAAGAACGACTAAGAAAGCAAGTAAAAAATCCAGTATCGTACTTAGATGATTTAACCATCGTCAGGCAGTGGCTAACGGGCGCTGCCGTATTCGCAATTTTTGACCTTCCTTGGGTTCCAGTCTATGTGTTGATCATGTTTATTATGCATCCCCTACTGGGGTACGTATCATTAGTTTTAATAATTATACTGATAGTGTTTGGACTTTATTTTTCTCGAGTCCTGGGAAACCAGGATGAGTTACTACGAGAGGAAGAGTACGAAACAAATGACTTTTTGTATAGTAAGTTAAGAAATGCAGAGGCGCTTGCAGTTTACTCGCTTCCGACAAATTTTAAACAAACATGGTTAGAAAATAAAAAAAATTTTTATATTAGCCTGAATAAAAGCCAGAAGAAAACAGATACAATTCAGAATACTATGAAGCAATATAGATTTTTCGCAAACTCTTTAGCTTTAACTGTTGGAGCCTATCTCGTAATCTCAGGGGAATTAACTCTGGGTAGTATGATTGCAGCATCTCTTTTGATGTCGAGAACTACCCAACCAGTTGATGGGGCAGTTTCCGCGCTGAGCAGAGTAACAATCGTAAGGGAAGCATTTTGGAGAGTTGAAAAAATGCTAAATCTTGCTTCCTTAAAGACGGATATTTTGGTCAAAGAAAATGAACTAGATGATAAATCATCAAAGACTAGTTCAATAAAATCGATAGTGCTGAGGGATGTTAATGTCTCCTATTCAGAGAACGGTCCAAAAGTTTTGAGTAACGTAAATTTACTATTTGAGTCTGGCAATGTCATCACTGTTGTTGGAAAATCTGGTGCCGGTAAAACTACATTAATTAAACTCCTTTCAGGACTAGTTCGTTATGAAGGAGAGGTAAGTTTTGATAATTCTGAACTGAAGGAATTGTCCAGTGATGATTCTTACAACTTAATAGGATACTTACCACAAGATGTTTTAATGCTTCCGGGATCAATAGCTGAGAACATATCAAGTTTTAGGAACCCTAACTCAGATCGGATTATAGAGGTTGCGAAATTAGCAGGAATTCATGATTTTATTTTGAAGTTTCCAGAAGGTTATGACACTGGCATAGTAGGTGGATATCAAAATTTATCTGGTGGAGAAAGGCAAAGAATCGGACTAGCACGTGCTATATATAATAATCCAGCTTGTTTATTTTTAGATGAGCCAAATTCTGCCCTAGATAATTCTGGAGAGGTGGCATTGAGAAATGTAATAAACTATTGTAAAAACAAAGGTAAACTTATTGTAGTTGTATCACATAGAAGATCAGTCCTAGATTATTCCGATAAAATATTAGAATTTCCGGAGGACAAGGACATTCGATTAAGTGGTAGAGATGAGTTTCTAAGGAGTTTTTCTTCAAAACAAGATTTTGACAATAAGTTTAACTATTGAATGATAAATAAAGAACAAGAAAACATCGATAAAGAATTTGAAAAAATTCTTCAAACAAAAGAATCTAAAAGGTTTGCATTTTGGGTGTTAATCGTTTTTTTCGGAGGCTTCTTGCTATGGGCTGCTTTTGTTCCCCTTGACGAGGGAGTTCCAACCATGGGAAAAGTTGTTGTGGATACCAAAAGAAAAGCTATTCAACATTCCACTGGAGGAACAATTAAGGAGATTTATGTCAAAGAGGGAGACTTTGTAGAAAAAGACGATATCCTCATGAAACTTGGAGATCAAAAGGCACAAAGTGAAGTCTTCATAGAGGAAAATAATATTAAGAGCCTTGAAGAAAACGTGAACCTTCAACGTATCTCACTTACGAAAGTATCTGGGTTGATCGAGTCAGGAAAAAAGCAGGTTAAGTTAGTGGAGGAAGAATTGGGTGGTATCCGAGGGTTAGTCGCGGAAGGATATGCGCCAAAGGTACAGCAGATCAGTCTGGAGAAGGAACTAAATGAACTTTTATCAAAAACGAATGAACTTAAAGGTAGTAAGGAACAGGCTATTCAGACCATAGAGGAATTAAAGTTTAAACTTAAGGCAGCAAAAGAACGCTTATTAATCTCTCAAAGAAACTTGAAGCAAAAGGAGATAAAATCTACTGTATCGGGACAGGTAGTTGATCTTCAAAAGCAGGCAATTGGTTCGGTCATTAGACCTGCAGAGAAGATTATGGATATTGTTCCGAGGGATGAAATGCTTTTAATAGAAGCTGAAATTATGCCAAATCTTATTGATCGTGTTGCTGTTGGTGATGATGTAGATATAAGATTTTCAAATTTTTCGTTAACTCCACTTTTGGTTGTTCCAGGAACTGTAATATCTATTTCGACAGATGTCTTATTTCAGGAAAAAACAAAGTTACCTTATTACTTAGCTAGGGTCAAAGTTACAGATGTAGGTCTCGAAAGCCTTGGAGACAGAAAAATGAGACCTGGAATGGAAGTTGGCGTCATTGTAAAAACTGGTTCGAGAACATTATTGACATATTTGTTACATCCTTTGACGAGGAGAGTAGCCTTTTCTATGAAGGAAGAATAACTTTGATCAATTTTCTGAGATATATACTAGTCACATTTATTTACGGCGTAAACACAGTATCTGCCGATGTTGACCTTCTATATTGTATTGAATTAGCGTTGCAAGATAATTCCGAAATCAAAAAAGCTAGAGCAGAATTTTCAGCTTTCAAAGAGCTAGAAGATCAAAGTTTAGCAAATTTGTTGCCATCAGTAGGACTATCTATTTCGAGATCAAAAGTAAACCAGGATAGGTCCGACGGTGTGGGAGCAACACTCAACCAAGAATATCTCATGGAAAGTGATGCTATCTCACTGCGTCAACCTGTTTATCGACCAAAATTATTTAAGGACTTACAACGAACAAAAAAAGAGGTATCGTCGGAAGAGTTATTATTATCAAAAAAAGAAGATGTACTAAAAATGAAAGTAATAGAGGCCTATTTTCGATCATTAAGAGCATATGCAGAGGAGTTATTACTGGAAAAAAGAATAACCTTGCTAAACGAACAAAAGAGAGCCGCTACAAAGTCAATTGAAGCCGGGAGAGGAACTGTTACAGAATTAGCGGAGATAAATGCCGCTCGCGATAAAGCTTTCGCCGATCTTATTAGAGCAAGGCAAAATATACGATTAGAGCTCAATGAACTTCAGTTCTACACGGGTCTGAAAATTAAAAAAATCAAGAAGCTGAACGAAAATATAAATAACTTTGATGTTTTCAAAAAAAACACTATCACCATGTGGGAAGATGATGCCGTTCAAAACAATTATGAGCTAAAAAGTAAAAAAGAAAAAATTTCAGCCGCGAAGATTGCGTTATCCTCCGAGAAGCTCAATCGTTTTCCCACTATCGATTTGAATATCCAAATGGCAAGAGGCTCAAGCGAAAGTACATTTTTTGTGGATTCGGAAACTAATTCCAATTCAATAGGGTTGACATTTTTCTTGCCGCTGTACCAGGGAGGTAGTGTGAATTCAAAAATTCGGCAGTCAGTATCTAATTTGGATGCAGAGGTTGAAGGGCTTAAATTGCAAGAGGAAGACTTACGAAAAAGAGTTCAAAAAATTTATTTTGGCATGCTAGAAAGTATTGAACTCCACGATGCTCTGAAGTCCGCAATAACGTCAGCTACGATTGAGCTAGAAGCAACGAAAAAGAGCACTGCTGCCGGAGTCAGAAAACAATTAGATGTTTTAGTTTCTCAACAAAAGGCACTAAGCGTTGAACGAGAATTCGTTGAAGCTAAATTGAACATCATTGTATATTGGCTTAATCTAAATATGCTTAAAAGTAACCTTAACCGGGAAACTATAAAAAAGGTTAACACCTTTTTAATTCCAAGCTAAATTTGCCCACGAACTTTAAATTTTTTCTTTTTTTTGATACTTTCTTTTTTTTCATCTCCCGGTTCCATCTCTTTTAACCAATATGCCCAGGATAAAATAACGGCAACTGCTGTAAAAAGCTCCTCTGGTATTTCTTGATCTATATCCAATTGTGCCAATGCTGATAATAATTTCGGGTCTTCCGCAATATATATACCTTGCTTTTTGGCCTCCTGTATTATGATATCTGCGAGTTCTGCCTCTCCTTTCGCTGTTATTATTGGAGTCACATTCTTCCCGTATTCTAGTGCTACTGCTTCTTTTTCTAAATTGTTCATTATCATTATGCCTCTATATCCACTGTAATTCCTGAGAAAAGCTTCTCTCCCAAAATAGGCTTACCAGTATTTAGTTCTTTATTCCCAGGTCTCTCCTCATTAAATACCTCAAAAGAGTTAATATTTAAGCCAGCATCATTCAATAGAATGTTAAGTTTGTCGTTTTGTTTAATAGCCTTTTCGTAAGTAATTTTGTTTGTGGCCCACATCTGCATATTAAGATTATTTTTCTTTTCAACAACTACTCTTAACCAAACTTCACCGATTATCTCATTCTTGGTGTGCAGGTTAAATGTATAGAAAGAATCATTTTCATTTTCTTTATTTCTCATCTTAGAGAAGGAAAAATGCCACTCTCCGAAGTCTTTAAATGGGAAAATCAAAGAGAAAATTACTTCTCTGTTTTGTAAACTTTGATTAGTTTCAATCTGCGAAGCTTCTATGTCAAGTAATGTTCTCGTAATTGTTTGAGAATCGATTCCTCTTTCATTGAGTAATCTGACTAATTGACCGATGAGAACCTTTTGATTGTTTGGATTTAGTTTTTGTTTTTTTGCGAGTAGTGCCTCGTTAAATAATCCAAAATTCATAATAAAATTTTTGATTTCGCTGGGTGTTAAGTTGTTAATACTAAGTCTCAACCCTAAAATTCGAGATATAAGATCACCCAATCCCCCTTTGGCAGCAAGGGAAGAGAGAATTCCGCTAGCATAAAGACTTGATAAGTTTCCGAATCCCGAGGAATGCAATAGCAAATTCATAAAATGAGGAGACAGAGGAACAAAAGTACTGGCAGTAGTTCCTCTGGTAAGGGAAACTCCCGCAGGCGTTAAAACAGCAGAACCATTATTCAGAATTGAGACCTTTGCCTGAAATCTTGAACCCTCTCCGGTATGAAAGGTTTTCGGAATCTCAAACTCTTTGTTTCCAATCAAAAGCTTTGTATGGTCACCCCGATTTTCAATGACAGCTTGTACGATTTGACCATCTCTTAACCCGAAAGACTTGGCTTCAGCTGCCGCTATCTTAAGAGTTCCCTCCAAAAATATTGGATTAACTTTTGATACTGCATTAGCCAAGTCAGCCGTGATAATCATTTGTTACCTTTAAACGATTATATTCTTCCAGATTAACACAAAATAGCGCCCGCCCCAATTCTAGGGAAAGCGAACCCATCCTCTGTGCGGGTCCGTTGAAACGTAAGGATTTGATTTTTTGACCAAAGGGGCTCCTTTTCCTGAACCATCCATTCCGGCGATTGCATCTACACTAGGAATTATTAGGGTGGCTCCAGCTTGCATGGAAGTCGGCTTACCGGATGGGAATGCTTTTTTGTTATTTGCAATAATAATTTCGCCTATAACTTTCATCTTAAGAGGGTGCTGATTAAATGTAGTCTTAATTATCTGATTTAGAGTATCACCTTTTTTTACAACGTACCTGTAAGATGAATTTAAGTCAGGGTTTGGAGTAGAAGTTGAGGACCCAGAATATTGGGATATCGGAGTAACATTATTCATAATCTGTGTTTTTGATTGACCGACAGGAATTCCTCCTTGTATCAGAGTTCGAATTGCATTCAATGCTTGCGGGTCATTTAGTCTTTCATCAGTCATTCCTGATTCTAAGGGACTAAATTTACTCGGACTCTTTTTTTGATCGACCATGGTAGGAGCTGGAAAACTCGGAACTGTTTCGGCGAAAGATTTTTGTAAACTAAGTATTGAACATAGTGTTGTTAACATCAGTATTTTTGTTAACACAAACAGATCTCGATTTTTTTTGCGCTTATTAGTTGTCATTGCTTTTCCGTATCATATGGTATTAGAAGGGAGTTACATTAATGCTGGTTCTTCCTTTTTTACTAACAGGACCTAGGTTTGGCCCAGCAATTCTACGTGCCTCAGATTTGAAAGGTGAGACCGCTTTAATTTCTACTAAGGCTATTTTTTCAAGGGCAGACTCCTCTAAAATTCGATGAGGTATCATATCAGAATCGGTAAGTAATAGTTGGTCGCCAAGTTTAATCCCCCTTTCAAAGCCTGCGTCAATATATATCGTATCATTTTTTATTTCAGAAATTGGGAAAGAAATTTGACGACAATCAAATGCAATTATGGTTTCTTTGATAATTTTAGAAACGCCTTCAGACATTTTTCGCTCAAAGTGCGCAGAAAAAGCTTTTTGCGAATTTGTTTTAAACTTACCAATTTGGTTCGCTTCGTGAATAGCATAGGCAATCTGAGCTAGTCCTGAACGTGGTGCATCTGGGGGAGGGTCGGCCCAGGGACTAGGTAAAAAGGTCTCAGAAGACAATATTATTTCTTTTTTATTTGAATCAATAACATTTAACAACAGATTCAATTCCACATGATTTCTTTTCTTTCTGAATGAAAACTTTTCGATTGGCTGAATTTCGATCTCCATACGATACTGCGGTTTATTCAGGGAAGAGTTTGATAAGAAACGTTCATATGATGTCTTATACATTGGTTTCTTCTGCGTAAAAACCCAATTTTGGTGAGTGTTGACTCCGAGTTTAAATAGATTTTCTGTTTTATTACGAATCATTTCAAGATCATAATAGGGAAGCTCAAGGCTAGAGCGACCTACCTTTACAGTAATCTCAGCAACCCGTGCATAGGATGGGTTAGAAAATCTGCAGTACTTTGATTTTTTGTTTGATTTCAACTGATGGATATTAAAGTCCTTTTCATTTAAATTATTTCTCAGCGAATCCCTACCAGTACTGTATCCCTCTGACAAAACATACAAATTTTCGTGTAAACTTCCGTTAGTATCTATCCACGAGCTGGCTTTCACCTTAGCTTTGGATTTTAGAGCTTCCGAAACCAGAATTTCTCTGATGGCTTTAAGTTTTTCTTCATTATTTGTATAAGTTTTCTCCTTCGGTTCTTCTAATGCACGTGTTGAATTTTTGTCTTCAGAGCTATTTTGGTCATCTCGGGAGT
>MDTD01163112.1_pt1 | contig 11954 bp, 7 predicted proteins | sample 811221 | NCBI WGS metagenome assembly MDTD01 (sample SAMN05326646, study PRJNA326480) | marine metagenome | isolation source: seawater | place: Pacific Ocean: South West | collected 2011 | reverse complement strand
GATCCATTATGGTTGCCCGTTGAAGGAGCCAGAAGAAACCTATGACGAACTGGAAGGTATTCTTGATCACTTTCAGGCATTGGCAACAAAATATGGGAAAGGCCCGTTGCCAGTATGGAACACAGAGGGAAGCACGGCTGATACGACCTGGCTTCGTGGCATGGAACATCCTGACCTACCGCCGCCAGATCAACGTCCAGAAATGACATGGCGTAAGGGGGCGATTCGAGTGGTGCAAGGTGAGGCTATTCAGCAAGCTCTTGGGATTGAGAAGCACTTTCTCTATATTCACAACCCGCCGAAACCGGGATCGAGAATGTACGCTAATACCTCCATGCTTGATCCTAATCTGGCACCCCGTCCCAAGCTCATGTCCCGTACCGCAATGGCTGCACAGCTGGACCCATACATCTTTCATGAATTGATCAGACGTGATGACGATGGTCGGTTCTGGGCATTTGTCTATGAGGCCAGATCGGGTAATGGGTCAGTGGCGCTTTTATGGTGCGGAGATGACGGAGAACTTACGATTTCACCATTCTGGGGAGAGAGTGAAGCGCGACTGGTTAATCTCATGGGCAATACCTTACCTTTACCCAAGGCTCTGTCTATAACTGGGGTTCCTCAATATGTTCATTCATCTTTTTCCGCAACCGTATTGGCACAGAATATCCGTGAGGCTGCCATTCAGGTTAGGGTTACACCTGTTGCTATAAGCCAGATACCAAAAGATGATAAGCCGAATATCCCGAAGTTACCAGATTTCCCAGCCCCATCCGAATCACCATCCAATGTCTTCACGGTCGATATCCGCCAAGCCTGCAATATGGGATTTCGTGATGATATTCCAGGTGATGGGATTGGTGGTTGGGCCGATGAGGGGGCGCTGAATGACATGCGTGACATGCCGGTTGGGGCTCAATCCTGGTATGGAGTGCCTTTTGAGGTGATTGATCCGTCTACCAATAGTGGTAAGAGTGTTATCACATTGCGTGGGGGTGAATTGACGTCAGCCATGCCCGAACGTTCATCAGATATTCGGATCGATAGTTCGATTCGGGTGCTTTACTTTCTGCATGCTGCTGCCTGGGGAGTACCAAGTGATGTTGGCAGTTATGTGATCACGTACGAAGACGGTACACAGGAACGTATTGAACTTTCGATTCCGCTCAATATCCAGAACTGGTGGAAGGGCTTCCATCAGGATGAAGTAAGTCGGCCTGTGCCAATACGTATTTCGAATACGCTTCAGGGAAAGCCAGCATGGCGCTATCTGCGTATTCTGGAGTGGGCCAATCCGCATCCCGCCAAGCGAGTTGTGAGTGTCAGCATGCGATCCCTTGGCAATAAGCCGACACCCATTCTCATTGCGATTTCTGGAGTGTCCTCGTTTTGATACCTATGCAGGTTGCGGATCGGGTTTTCGCTCGAAGCGACGTCGCTCCCGTTTGGGAAGATCGGTGATCGGGTAGGCTCGGATTGGCAAATCCCCTACATTTTGGGTGAGATCATCCACAAAGCCTTTGTCGTAGCGGACACCAAGAGATCTGGACACTTCGACAAAGGCATATTCTCCTGAATCACAGGCTGCTCGCAGCACCACACCAGATTCTCCAGGATGACGCAGAAGGACGTCTTTGAGTTTACTCAGGAAAGAATCGTCGGATTGTGACTCATCGAATTTGATCAGGATTTCACGGGTCAGGCAAGCTGGCGCTTCTGCAAGTGGGAAGACTTTATCCACAATGACTTTGCTGCTTTCGTCACCCTCACGGCGGGTGGTAAAGCCTTCAATGATGACGGGCTGGTCAATTTCCAGAAACTGTCCACAAGTTTCATAGGAGTTGGCAAAGCAGAGGCATTCGATATGGGCGTCCAGGCTTTCGATTTCGATAATAGCCCAGGGACGTCCATCCTTGCGTGAAAGTTTGGTCATGACGGAGGTAATCAGGCCACCGAAACGGATACCCTGATCAGCTGGCATAGCTCCGATATCAGCCAGGTGGGTACGCCCGTAGAGATTGATGACATCCATGGCATCATCTAGGGGATGTCCACTGACATAAAAACCCAGAAGTTCTTTTTCGTGCTTGAGGATTTCCTTCTTATCCCATTCCGGGATCTCTGGAATATGGATATCCATGTCATTGCTTGTGTCTTCGGCGCCACCACCGAGCATGTCAAAAAAGGTGGCTTGTCCGGCGGCGCGGTCTTTAGCATTGGCCTGGGCACGATTGATAACATCATCGAAAATGGCAAACATCTGGGAGCGTTTCAGCTCGAAGCAATCGAATGCACCCGTGTAGCAGAGACTCTCCATCAGACGGCGATTCATGGCGGAGCCGACACGCTCGCAGAGATCCTGCAGGGAGGTGAAAGGTCCTTCTTTGGCACGGGCTTTGAGAATGGCCTGGGCTGCAGATTCACCAACACCTTTGATCGCTGCCAGTCCAAAGCGAATAGAAGCTCCATCGACTGTAAACATCATTTCTGATATGTTGATGTCTGGTGGCAGGACTTCAATACCCATCTCGCGGCATTCACTGATGACTTTAGTGACGCGCTCGGCAGTGCCGATATCGTTATCCAGGTTGGCGGTCATGAATTCTACGGGATAGTTCGCTTTCAGGTACGCTGTGCGATAAGCGATAAAGGCGTAGGCTGCCGAGTGGGATTTGTTGAAACCGTAACCGGCGAATTTTTCGATCTTGTCCCAGATATTTTTGGCAGTCTGTTTATCAACCCCGTTATTGCCACATCCCTCTTCAAATGCGGCGTATTGCTGAGCCATGACATCGGCTTTCTTTTTGCCCATGGCACGGCGCAGAATATCCGCTGCACCAAGGGAGAAACCGGCCACTTTCTGCACGACCTGCATGACCTGCTCCTGATAGAGCATGATGCCGTAAGTTTCTTCAAGAATCGGCTTCATCTCAGGGACATCATATTCAACCACAGTTTCGCCCATCTTGCGTGATATGAATTCGTCAAGGAATTGCAGTGGACCGGGACGATACAGTGCGATTAAAGCGATAATGTCTTCTATGCGATCCACTCCGAAGCGTCGACAGAGCTCCTGCATGCCGGTTGATTCCAGCTGGAAGACACAGACCGTGCGTCCACGATTGAGTAATTCGAATGTTTTCGGATCATCAAGCGGGATCTTGCCAGGATCAATGGTAACATCTTTTGCTTTTTTAACCCAGTCGCAGGCATCCTGAATGATAGTCAGGGTGCTCAGTCCGAGAAAGTCCATTTTCAACAGGCCCAGCTCTTCACAGGGGAATGCCGGAAACTGAGTCACAACCTCGCCATTCTGGCCGCGGGAGATTGGCACAAGATTGGTAAGCGGTTGGTCGCCAATAATCACACCAGCGGCATGAATGGAGGTATTGCGATTAAGGCCTTCCAAGGGCTTGGCGCTGTCGAACACGTTCTTGATCCAGGGCTCATCTTCGAGCGCTTTCTGGATTTCCTCAACCTCATCGATTGCCTTTTTCAAGGTCATTTTCGGGTCGGCAGGAATCATCTTGGTCAAGCGATTGCCTTCGTCAAAGGTGTGACCAAGGGCACGGGCCGTATCCTTGATGACTGCTTTGGCTTTCAGTGTTCCAAAAGTGCCGATTTGCGCCACATTTTCAGCGCCGTACTTATCGCGGACGTATTCAATGACTTCGCCGCGACGGCGTTCGCAAAGGTCGATATCAAAGTCAGGTGGGGAAACACGATCGGGGTTCAGGAAGCGTTCAAAGAGGAGATTATAACCCAGCGGTTCGATATCCGTAATGTGGAGAAGGTAGGCGACAATACTGCCGGCACCGCTGCCGCGACCAGGGCCCACCGGCACTCCTTTAACTCGGGCAAAGTCCAGAAAGTCCCAGACCACGAGGAAGTAGCTGGTAAAGCCCATGCGTCGAATGACATCAAGCTCATAAAACATGCGATCGGCGATTTCTTTTTCTTTACCTGAAAGGGTGTCGACTGGGTGTTTATCAAGGTCGAGTTTATAGCGCTCCACCAGTCCGCGTTTGCATTGTTTGAGGATGTATTCTTCGCGGTCACTGCCATCGTCCGGCTGATAGACGGGATAGTGGTTGACTCCTGTTTCCAGTGCCACATTGCACATTTCGGCGATGAGCAAGGTGTTGCTGAGAGCCTCAGGGACTTCTCCAAAAATCTGTGCCATCTGCTCTGGTGTCTTGACGTAGAAGTCTTCACTGGGGAACTTCATGCGATTGGCATCGAGCATGGTTTTGCCAGTTCCAATGCAGAGCAGGACCTCATGGCTGCTGGCAGTTTCAAGAGTAGGGTAGTGAACATCATTGGTCGCCATCAGCTTAAGATTCATCTCTTTACTGATTTTGATCAGTTCTTTGTTGACCTTGTGCTGCTGTTCCATACCATGATCCTGTAGTTCCAGAAAGAAATTTTCCTTTCCAAGGATCTGGACATAGTCATCGATGGCCGCACGGGCTTTGTCCATCTGCCCTTCGAGAATGTGCTGTGGGATCTCTCCGCCAATACAGGAAGTTGTGCCGATAATGCCCTTGCTGTGGGCGGTCAGTACTTCTTTATCAATGCGGGGCTTGTAGTAGTAGCCTTCCAGGTTGGCAATAGCATTCAGACGGCAGAGGTTCTGATAGCCCTCAAAATTGGCGGCGAATAGAAGCTGATGAAATCCCTTACAGTTTTTCTGATTGGCATTTTTGGTGTGCCTGCTTTCGGGCGCCAGGTAGGTTTCGCACCCGAAAATGGGTTTGATATCGTTCTTCTTCATAGTGGTGAAGAACTCAAACACACCATGCATATTGCCGTGATCAGTGATTGCCATTGCCTTCATGCCCTGCTCCTTACAGAGCTCCGCCAGATGCATGATTTTGCATGCACCATCAAGCATGCTGTAGTCGGTGTGGACATGAAGATGGACAAATTCTGGAGGCATAGGGAAGACGGCCTTTTTCGCTGAAAAGGAGATTCAAATAGCTGGATGGTGACTTGTGCCGAGCTTTCAGAGTTTGTCGGGAGTACAGCGCGGCTCGAATAGCCTACCAGACGAGACCACCACTAGCAAACGATCCACATAAAAAAGTGTCATACACGTATGCTAATTTGCAGGTAACCCTTAATTGGGTCGTATTTGGTTGTTGTATAGGATAGTACCGGTAGTATGAGTTTTGATTTCTGTTACTGAACCGTCTCAAAAAAACTCAGGCGGCAGGTTGAGTTATGCAACCTGGGGGACTGGATGAGTATTGATTGATAATCGAGGTGAGGGGATTACGTTGGAGACGTCCTGATTTCCTGTCTTTTTATGCCTGGAGTGTGCTGTGTACAGTCTGCTGTTTTTACTTTTTCCACTCATTGTTCTGCTCATGCTTCGGATACAATGGCAATTTGGGGGATCAGGGTTTCAGAAACTGCACGGACTTCATTTTGGATTGCGTCTGGCTGGATGTGTGTGCGTGATCATACCCGTTGTTATTGCGGGTGAATTCTACCAGCGGTATGCAGGTATTCATGCTTATCCTTTGAGCGATGCACGAATGGCCCGGGCATTTCCTGTATTTGTTGTGCCGGCATTACTTGCCTGGATGGTCTGCTATTGGAAACGCCAGTTTATTCAACAATTCCTTACGCTGACTATTGGGACTATGGTTGCGTTAATGACATGTGTCGGTTTTCTGGTGGTGACGAAAGGTGCCTGGCGATACCATCAAGGATTGGCTGAGTATCTGCAGCAACGGGGACAACTGCCTGCTTTGCGGGTTTATGCCAATCAGGTGATTGACTTCTACTATGCGGATATCGAGAAGGTGGCCTCCGGTGAGAGACCGCCGATCTTTGTGAATCCGTGGAATCAGGCTGAATGGACACGACACGCCTGCCCGGTGCATGAAAAAGTGAATATCGATATCCGCGGTCTCAATCATCAGATATTGTGCAGGTATGATTTTGGGGCAATTGAGCTCGATGTTTATCCGGTGGGGGCAGCGCATATACCTGCGTCTGCCGCAGAAGCAGATCGTGCTGATCTGAAACTGGCCGAGGGTGTATTTCTGCGCCATCGAGAATGGATTCTGCCGAAACTTATTTTGCGCCGTCTGCCTGTATTATTATTGTTTGCAGATTATCCGGACAGTTGATGGGTTGATCCATGCCGGACCTTTTTGCTAAAGTCATTGTGGATCTCTCGTTGGATCGAGTCTGGGATTATCGTATCCCGCCAATGCTCAGAAAACGTGTGCATATCGGTTCACGGGTAAATGTGATTTTCAATCAGGCATTGCGTACTGGCTTTGTGGTTGAGATCACAACCAAGCCCTCATATCATCCTGCAAAGATTCGCCCTATTAATGATGTGGATGGCGAACGACCATTGATCCATGAGCGACTACTGCGACTGGGTGAATGGATGGGGGATTATTATTGTTGTCCGAAAGAGGTGGCGGTACGGGCACTGTTGCCCGCCGTCATTCGTAATAAGACCGTTGAGCAGAAGACGATGCGGGTTGTGCGGCTGAAGTCTGAGATTGATGTGCCGGAGTTGCTGGATGCGATTGGGAATCGGGCACACAAGCAAGCTGAAATGGTCAAGTTCCTTAATCGGACGCATGAAGCGCCGTTATCACTGCTCAGTCGAATGTCGACTGCTGCTCTTGCTGGTTTGCGGGCTCGGGAAGTTCTTGAAGAGGAGGAGGTGCCGGTTGAGCGCGATCCTTTTGCCAATGACAGCTTTCTGCCTTCGCTGCCGCTGCCTCTTACGGAAGAACAGCAGGTCGTTATGAAACAGATCTCGGCTTCGATTGAAGCTGAAAAGCGGCAGGCAATCCTGATTTATGGGGTGACGGGATCGGGTAAGACTGAGGTTTATCTGCAGGCGATTGCGAAAACCCTGGAGCGTGGTGAAGATGCAATTGTGCTGGTCCCCGAAATCGCACTGACTCCACAGACCACGGAACGGTTTCGTTCGCGGTTTGGGGATTCGGTCTCGGTACTGCATTCCCACTTATCGGATGGTGAACGGTTTGATGAGTGGAATAAAATTTCAGAAGGCCGGGTGCGGATTGCGGTGGGAGCCAGGTCAGCCATCTTCGCGCCCTTCCTGAATCTGGGGCTGATTGTGGTGGATGAGGAACATGAGGGCAGCTATAAACAGACGGATCAGGCACCCCGTTATCATGCGCGGGATGTGGCGGTCATGCGTGGGGTGCGGGAGAATGCGACGGTGCTTCTGGGATCTGCAACACCTGCGCTGGAATCTTACTACAATACGGTGCAGAAAAAATATGTCCTCGCAACCCTGAGCAAGCGTGTTGATCATCAGGTGATGCCGCGTATGGAAATTGTGGATATGATCGAGGAAGCGCAGAACCAGGGACGTCCACAGATCCTTTCCCGACGGCTGGTGGATCTGGTCAATGGTGCTTTGGCGCAGGGAGAGCAGGTCATTCTTTTTCTTAATCGTCGGGGTTATGCCACACACATGCAGTGCCTGAACTGCGGATATACGGCAGAGTGCGACGATTGCTCGGTCAAGTTTACTTATCATCGGCAGATCAATCAACTGGTCTGTCATTTCTGCGGCGATGTACGCAAAGGACCGGAAGTTTGTCCTGCCTGTCAGGATGAAAATATTCGATATGGCGGACTGGGAACGGAAAAAGTTGAGGCTGCGGTCAAAGGGACCTTCAAGGGAGCCCGGGTGTTGCGCATGGATTCTGATACCATGACCCGCAAGAATTCCTATCGGGAAGCGCTGACGGCCTTTCGCGCCGGGTCGGTCGATATTCTGATCGGTACCCAGATGATTGCGAAGGGATTACATTTCCCAAATGTCACCCTGGTCGGCGTAATTTATGCTGATATGTCGCTTAATCTTCCTGATTTCCGAGCAGCAGAGCGAACCTTCCAACTGCTGGTGCAGGTGGCCGGCAGGGCAGGGCGGGGAGATCTGCCGGGACGGGTTGTGGTGCAGACTTATACGCCTTTTCATCCGGCTATACAGACAGGATTGAAGCAGGACTATCGGGCGTTTTATGAAGATGAAGTTGAGATGCGGCTGGCATCTGATTTTCCACCAGCGTCCCATATGGTCAACATTCTGTTACGCGGCCCCGAAGAGATGGCAGTGGCAAATACAGCCCAGGCATTTGCGGACTTCATCGCTCCAGCATTACCCGAAGACACGACGCTGATCCCCCCCATGCCTTGTTCCATTGCCAAGAAGCGAGGCCAGTATCACTTTCAGATTCTTCTGGTTACCCATCAGGTGGTCAGGCTTTCGCGTCGCCTGAAGAAAGCGCTGGCGCTTTTTGGCACTCCAAAAGATATTTACATGACGGTGGATATTGATCCCCAATCCATTCTCTGAATTCCCATGTTAATGCCAGAGTCGTCTGCTTCAATGACTGTTGTTGTGTTATGACTGTCCGTGAACAAATCGATAGATTGTATGCCGCTAAGTCGCGGTGGATTTTTGCCAGTCTGGTTCGGCTGTTAGGCGATTTCGACCTGGCTGAGGAAGCAATGCACGAAGCCTTTGCGGCGGCGGTTGAGAGCTGGGAATTGAAAGGTGTACCTGCCAATCCGAAGGCGTGGCTGATCTCAACCGGGAAATTTAAAGCCATTGACTATATTCGCCGTCAGGCAAGGTTCAGGGACATGGAACCGGATATTGCCCTGCGTCTGGAGACCATTGCCGATCATAATGCAGAACTGGCGGATGCCGATATTGCAGATGATCGGTTACGGCTGATTTTTACCTGTTGTCATCCTGCGCTTGATCAGAAGATTCAGGTACCTTTGACATTGCGGGAGGTATGTGGTCTGACAACAGATGAGATCGCAAAAGCCTTTCTGATGACGAACTCGGCCATGGCTCAGCGTATTGTGCGTGGTAAAGCAAAGATACGCGAACTTAAGATTCCTTATGTTGTGCCTTCCGCAGAAGAATTGCCGACACGGCTCGACGCGGTGCTGTCGGTGATCTACCTGATTTTCAACGAAGGGTATTATGCATCACAAGGCGATTCTCTGACGCGGGGTGACCTGTCTATGGAGGCGATTCGATTGGGGCGATTGTTGCTTGAGCTTTTGCCTGATGCGGAAGCCAGAGGGTTGCTGGCGCTGATGTTGTTGCACGAATCCCGACGGGATGCCCGAACCTCCACGGATGGGGAACTGGTTTTGCTGGAGGACCAGGAACGGTCGAAATGGGATACAGGGATGATCGCCGAAGGAATAATTCTGGTGGAAGAAGCTCTGCGGTCCCGTCGGTTTGGTGCCTACACTATCCAGGCTGCCATTTCAGCTCTTCACGCTGAGGCTGCAACAGCTGAGGACACAGATTGGGAGCAGATCGAGGTGCTCTACACTTTTTTGCTGCGGGTTGTGCCGACTCCGGTTATAGAGCTGAATCGGGCTGTTGCCGTGGCGATGCGGGAAGGTTTTGAAGCCGGCATTGCTATCATTGACGGAATTTTTGATCGTGGGGAACTTGCGAACTATCTGCTTGCGCATTCATCCCGTGGAGAATTACTTCGACGTATGGGGAGATATGCGGACGCGTTGCCAGCATTTCAACGGGCGCTGGAACTTGCACGACAGGAGCCGGAGAAGCGATTTCTTTCGTCACGAATCCAGGCAATAAAGGAAATGATGAATTAATTTTAGAATGATTTTACTGTCTTGTCGATTTTGACTGTCTCTGTTCGACTGTTTGGATGAATACCCAGCAGTGCAAAGCAAAACCGGGTGAAACAAATAACTGTTCAGACGAAAGGGAATCCCATGAAGTATGTATGCCTGGGTTTCATTGATGAAAAGAAGTTTGCGGCATTGCCGGAAGACGAAGTCAAGAGAATGATGGAAGAGTGCTTTGATTATGACGATGAGTTACGCCGTGGCGGCCACTTCATCGGTGGCGAAGCTTTGGGCTGGTCTGGCAATGCAGTCACCCTCAGAATGAAAAACGGTAAGGTGGATGTTACCGATGGGCCCTTTGCGGAAACAAAGGAAACTCTGGGTGGTATTCTTCTGCTCGAAGCTCGTGACCTTAATCATGCGATTGCGCTGATGTCCAAGCATCCTGGCGTGAAGGTTGGTCCGTTTGAGATCCGACCTGCAGATGAGACCGTCAATAAATTGATTGCCGAGCGAGATGCTGCAGTAAAAAAAGAGTAAATCGGGATACGGCTTCTGCGAGGGCGGCCTATCATTCTGTCTGCTCCATTCAGAATGACAGGCCGCCGGTTTTTAGCTTCAGATCTTTATCGAATACGGATATAAAACTTTCGGGTGTTGGAATCGATGGACTTCCGGTCGTGGTTGCGCACGCTCGCTTCAGGCATTATGGTACGCATTCCGCAAATCTGCCGCCTGTAGCCTTCCCAGTCGCTACGGCATTGCGATGTTGATTATGCCCATCAGATTTACCAGAGGATCGCTTTGAAATGACCGAAGAACGTAGAGAATTGAATGTCGGCCTGGCCAGGATGCTGTGCGGCGGCGTTATCATGGATGTCACCAATGTGGATGAAGCCAAGATCGCTGAAGATGCCGGTGCCTGTTCGGTGATGGCACTTGAAAAGATCCCGTCTGATATCCGCAAGGAAGGTGGCGTCGCCCGCATGAGCGACCCGGATATGATCATGAAGATCAAGGAAGCGGTTTCTATTCCGGTGATGGCAAAGTGTCGTATTGGGCATTTTGCTGAAGCGCAGATCCTTGAAGCTCTGGGTATCGATTTTATTGATGAAAGTGAAGTCCTGACTCCTGCTGACGAGATGCACCACATCAACAAGTGGGAATTCAAAGCACCATTTGTCTGCGGTGCGACCTGTCTTGCCGAAGCACTCCGTCGCATTGGTGAAGGTGCAGCCATGATGCGCACCAAAGGTGAAGCGGGTACAGGTAATGTGATCGAAGGCGTGCGCCACATGCGGACCATTGTCCGTGAAATGAAGATGCTGACCCTGCTGGATGAAGGCGATCTGTATGCCGAAGCCAAGCGTCTGCAAGCCCCACTGCACCTGGTGCAGGAAATCGCTAAAACCGGTAAGTTGCCGGTGCCAAACTTTGCCGCCGGTGGTGTTGCCACTCCTGCAGATGCATCCCTGCTTATGCAGCTCGGTGCGGAATCTGTCTTTGTCGGTTCAGGTATCTTCCGCTCCAGCGAACCAGCCAAATTTGCCAAGGCAATCGTTCAGGCTGTGACTCACTACAATGAGCCGGAAAAGCTACTGGAAGTATCCCGCAACCTGGGGACTGCGATGCCGAGCCTGTCAATGGAACAGATCCGCGACGATCAGAAGCTGCAGACCCGCGGCTGGTAAGAGACTGTCAAGATCATGGTCATTGGTATACTTGGGCTGCAGGGATGTGTTGCTCCGCATCATAAGAAACTGGCGGCGCTCGGAGTAACCGAGATCCGGCGAGTCATCTACCCCCATGATCTGGATGGGGTGGATGGGCTGATCATGCCGGGTGGCGAAAGCACGACCATGATCAAGACCGCTAAAGATGGCCTTTGGGATGCTCTGGTGGAATTTGGCCAGGCGCGGACCGTTTGGGGAATATGCGCAGGATCTATCCTGATGGCGAAGAAGGTGGAGCATCCTGCTCAGGCAAGTCTGGGGCTGATGGATATGTCCATCAGCCGCAATGCCTATGGTTCACAGATTGACAGTTTTATTGCCAAAATACCGATGAATCTAGGTGGTGAAGAGATTTCGGAAAGCTGCATTTTCATTCGTGCACCGCGGATTCTCTCGGTGGGAGAGTCCGTACGGATCGTGGCGGAGCATGCAGGCAGTGCCATCATGGTGGAATCTGATCGGCACCTGGCAACGACCTTTCATCCGGAATTGTCAGATAGTGATCGGCTGCATGCCTACTTTCTGGATAAAGTTAAGGCGCAGAATGGTTGAGCATTCTGCGCCTGTATCAAGTGTCTG
>MDTD01142065.1_pt1 | contig 11954 bp, 4 predicted proteins | sample 811221 | NCBI WGS metagenome assembly MDTD01 (sample SAMN05326646, study PRJNA326480) | marine metagenome | isolation source: seawater | place: Pacific Ocean: South West | collected 2011 | reverse complement strand
TCCATTAGCCCAGAGATATCGCCCCATTCCATGTTCAGAATCATTTTGCCATTGACCTGAATAGCCCTCTCCATCTGGCCAACTACTAATACCAAATCCAGATTTTTTACCCTTTAACCAATCTCCAGCGTAACTGTACCCGTTTCTGTCAACATAGGCTCCCTCTCCGTGTTTCAATCCATTTTGAAACTGCCCTTCATAGCGTCCATTTTCACGTGACAATACTCCTTTACCATGCATTTTATCGCGTTGATATTCGCCATGGTAAAAATCACCGTTGGACCAGGTATATTTACCTTTACCGTGCATTTGTCCTAGATGCCAATGACCATCGTAGTGATCCCCATTTACCCAAGTATATTTTCCAGCACCCTCGTACTTGTCGTGTCTGAAATTTCCCACATAAATCTCACCATTTTGCAATTTATATGTGCCTAAACCTGTTCTCTGTCCATTTTCAAAATTACCACTAAATTTATTACCATTGCTGTATACGTAAACACCTGCACCACTTCGAATCCCATCCTTGAATTCACCCTCATAATTTGCACCACTTGAAAAAATATAAACACCCAGTCCATTGAATGTGTCATCTTCCCAGTTACCTTTGTAAGAATCTCCATTGGAGTATTGCATTGATCCGGAGCCCTCACGAACACCCATACGATAATGACCCTCGTAGATTTCTCCATTAACCCATGTCAATACACCGAAGCCATCTCTTAAACCTTCACTAAAATCACCTTCGTACTTATCGCCATTACTCCATGTTAAGGTCCCATAACCGCCAAATTTATCTTTTTCCCATGAACCGCTATAAACCTCCCCGTTCGCAAAAATCATTGTTCCTTCGCCGTTCCGTTTGAAGTCTTTGAAGGAACCTATATAGCGATCGCCATTGGTATAGGTGTATTTATGTGTTCCATTTTTCGGAGGCTTAATATTGGCTAACTTGTTCTGCTTACTTTTGCCTGCATCAGGCATTTGCTTCTCATCAACTAGAGATTCTTTTTCAGATTTATCAGCCTCTAAATTTTTTGTGGTAGTTTTGGCTTTTACAATATTTAAGGGTTTTGACTCATCTTTTAATGTTGATGAATTTTTGGATATTTCCAAACTTAAACTTGAAACCATTACTGAACTTTTTTCAGATTGATCATTTTGCTCATAAGCTACATTTTTATCATCAACTTTCATTACTTTAGTCTTAGCAATTAATCCAACATCATTTTCCGTGTTATCCAAAACAATAGTGTCCCGAGTATATTCATAAAAGTTGCCTATTGAATCGTCCTTTTTATCAGTTGACGGTCTGGACGCTTTGACAACTTTGCGACTAACTGTCTTACCACTACTTACCATTTGATAAGCTTCATTCAGTTTATATATATTTTCTATAAGTTCACGTTCAAATTGAAAGTAAAATGCTACCAGAGCCACCAAACTACCGCCAAGAAACAACCTTCTTAAAACAGTACCATATCGACTTGCTGAGGACTGTAATACTGAATTACTAGATTTAACTTTTGCGAGTTTGTCATCCACATCATCAGCTCTTCGCTGTGCATTTTCCTCAACTTTCTTGATTTGTAAGAGAATATCTTGAAGTAGTCTACTAGTTTTAGGGTCAGAGCGCTGAATTGAAACTTTACTGTCAGCCTTCTGAGTAGAAATTGTTGAATCATCATCCTTATTAATACGACTTTTACTTGAGGCTGAAATCTTGCTACTAGCAGATTTTACTGGGATAACCGGCTCGATACCGACCATATTATCAAACTTGGGCAGTTCTAAGTTCGTGGAAGGTTCCTCTGTGATATCAGGCTTCACCTCATCAGTGACTTGTATACTACCTTCCGTATCTTCAGCTATTTCTTTTTTATCTTCAGGAACAAGGTTTTGAGCTTTTTCATCAATTTCCAAAGACTCTTCTACTGGAGCTAAAAAATCATCTAGCGCCTGTTTTTTTATACTCTCCGCAGTTGGATTCTCAGTTGAATCAAAAGTAAAGTTAGCTAATTCCTCACTTTCAGAAATTTCCGTTTCATGATCATCTTCGAGAAAAATCGCTGATTGATGCCTTTGGTATAAAATATCACGATAATCGCGATACATATTACTGGCTTCTAACCAATCAAAGCGCTTCAATACATCTAGGGCATTATCAGCCATTTCCAGATCATCACTATCAAGCATTACCTTTAACAACTCTAAAGCGCGAACTGTGTCATCAAAGCTAATTGCTATGGCAGCCATTTGTTTAACACGCTCGCTAGAATCCTTGATCATCATATCTAATAAGATTGGCAGTTTACGGCTAGATTGCAGACCTCCGATACCTTCGATAGTATTTGCACGAATACGATCATCTTCATGATTCAAGTATCCGAGTAAAACATCGAAAATATGCTCATTATTATGACTAGCACCTAATAAGCCAGTGGTTTTAGTAAGCTTTGATATCACCCAGGGATGTTCTTCAGTTTCAATAAGGGTTAAGAGGTGAGGAACTGCTTGTGAAACTCCCTCAGATTCAAAAAACTCTAACACCCTTAAGCGTTCACGAAAATCCGTGCTTTGCAGATTTTTGAGCTCTTTTTCCAATCTGGAGTTAGAGGTTTCCTTTTCTACGTACACATCAGGAAACTTATTTTTAAGGTGCTGTATTACTTTTTTTCCATACGGAGAGAGTCCAGTGTACAAATTGTAACTGGCAATTTTATTTATAAAGACAATTGCTTCACGATCATCTGGACTTACAATCTGCGCCAACTCTTGAAGCGTAGCAACTCTTTCTTGAAAATTGTCACTGTCTCTAATTTTCTGGATCAGTTCTTCAACTGAAGCCATGTGCAAATCTCCTAAAATATTATAGTTATATTAGTACAGATTTGATGAGCGAAGTCATCCAATATAAAAAAATATTTTTGTAAACCGGTCATTCTCACAAAAAACAATCAAAATGACCCCTCATATGCTGTCGACACTGACACTATTGAGAGTATCTAAACTTTCGTTGGATAAAAAAGTCAATTAATAAGGGCCTTACATAAATGCTGTGATTCGGACTTTTTTGTACGTAATTTGCATTAACTCACACGCCCTATTTCGCCGAAGTTCCTTGGGAACCCTGACATCAATAGGAGAGGGCTGCTATGCCAAGACTGATAAACCAACTGACTGAATTGGAAAGTACGGACCATCAAGAAAGGCTGCTTTTATTCAAAGAAATACATGAATCAGATCAGAAAGAAATAAATGTTTTTCTGAACCTCATAATAAAAGCATCGCGAAAAGTCGTACTCGAGTACCTAGATTTTTGCGTAGAAAATTCTGAACAAGGCGGTCTTAACAGCTTACATAATTTGATTTGTGATCCACGATGTAGGTTCCGAGAAAACGTTTTAGACTGCCTAGTTTCCTTAAAATCCCAACTAAGCCCAAATATACTTTTTAATTTATTTGAGAACTCGAGTATTCAATTTAGAAAAAAAATACTAAATACTTTAACTAATTGGAATATTACTGAAGCTAATACCGTTCTCTTTAAAATACTGAGTCGCTCTGAGCCCGAGTTGTTAGCTCTTGCACTCGATATTCTAGGTGGTTGTACAGACATATCGAATACCGATTCAATTGAAAATTTATTAAAGCATCCAGTACCTTTAGTTCGAAAAAAAGCTATTAATGCGATGTTGAGATTAAATAAAGAAAATTGGTTTGCCTCTCAAGTTGAATTACTCCCCTCCTTGGATTCATATCAGCAAGAGGATATTTTGCAATGCTGCTTAGAACACAAAGAGGTGGTCCAACTCAATAAAATTCTTCATAGTGAGATTCCAGATAATTGGATTCATCAACTACTTAAATCTTGGCCGAAATCCGCTGAGTATCTGGATCAACTAACGGTTCTGAATTTGGTAAGTAATAGAAGTCAACGAAGTTCACTCTCGGCACTAAAATGGCTGTCGGAACAAAATGTAGATCATAGGTTAAGTACAGAAATTTGTAATATTCTACGTGCTGAAAAATATCAAATTTTTCATAACTTGCTGTTGAAAGTCCTTAGTTGTATTCCGTTCACACGATGCTTTCAAGATTGGCAAAATTTATCACAAAATCTAAAATCTCTGGCATTTGAAAGTCATTTCAGAAATCAACTTCGTCTACATGTAAATGAAAATTCCGTGGAAATTTATTTGAAGAATCTTCTTAACTCTTTGGACGCCACAGAGGTTTTGAGGGGCCTAGAATGCCTACCGTCAGAAAAAATAGACGCTGATCTCTTCGAAAATCTTAATAAACACGATAACAATGAAATATTAAATGCAGTCGAAAAACATCTGAAGAAGTGTCGTGAAAATAATTTAGAATATACATTAAATTCAGCTAGCCAAAAAATAGAAGAAGGAGATCTTACTCAAGCTCATTGGATGTTAGAGGAGGTTTTCGGTCAAGCAAGCGATAACCCCAGATATCTTTATCTCTTTGCTCAAACGAAAAGGGAGCTGAAAGACCTCCCTGCATCAAAAAAACTTCTTCAAAAATCACTACAGATAAATTCCAGCCAACAAGATGTCCGTAAGTCTCTGGCAAAAGTTGAGTTAGATAGCGGCAACACTCGCAACGCTCTATCATTAATTCTCGAATGTATAGAAAAGAATAACCATGATGCATCTCTAAAACTATGGTTATTTGAAGCCTACGGCAGGATTAAAGAGCTAAAACTCGCATATACCAGTTTCTTTGACGTGCCTAAAGCCATACTTCGAAAAGAGCATTGGGAATTATTTATAAAATGCTGCTTCAAATTAAAAAAATATCGAGCCGTAATAGAGCATTTTAATACGTATATTCAAGAGATTGACGAAGACAACTTGTCATACCATACTCGGACCTATTTGGCTTTGTCATATCATTTGACTCAAAATGCAGAAAAGTTTGAAAAAGAAATAAATCATTTGAAGTGTAAGTATGATAATGAAATTAGTTATCTAAAGGCATGGAAGCTACTTGATCATGTAACCAAAAATAAATCTATCAGAGCATTTTACCTTGAGCGGCGGGCTACATTATATTCCGACAGTGAAATTGCAAGAAAGGAATGGCTTGAATTCAGTTTGAAAGAAAATCCTAAGGCTATTTTAACTATGGTTAACCTGGACAAAACAAATTTCGGACGAAAAATTAAAGCAAAAGCTCTTCGGGAATTGAATAGATTTGAAGACAGCATTGAAATCTTTGAGAAACTATATCTAGAAGACTCTAGTGATGAAAGTCTCCCCTGGGAACTCGGCCTAAATTGGTTTAATGCGGGTCGTCACTCAAAGGCACTGAAATATTTTCAATTTTACGAACATCATCACTTACCACCCCAAGGCTTCGGCTATTACCTAGCTATCTGTTATTTACGCATCAATAATTACTCTCAAGCATGTACCAGCCTGAGCTACAGTTTAGAGGAAAGGCCCTTTCATGAGCCCAGTTGGATTCTACTTCTAGATCTTTTAGAGAGACAAAGAATACCGCAAAGTCTACAAGAGTATCTAATTGATGTTCCATCTGCACTGAATGAAAATAGCGAGGCTCTATTACGCTATATACAACATATACAGGATAAAGACAGTAACTTAGCTGAGGACTTATATCAATCCATCCTAAACAAAGATAATAAAAATTATTATGCTAATTTAGGATTAGCTCGAATGCATTTGAAGTTGGGCAAAAATTCTAGTTCTTATCATCATTTTCACAAAATAAGAAAAGAGCTGAGTGAAGATTGGTTTGAACTTTATTCGGAAGCAGCAGAACGTAGCTTAAACTATTCGGAAGCCTTTCGTCTCTACCTACAATTATGCAAAGATGAACATCAATTTAAAAATCTCAAATCAAAAATTCAAAAAATAATAAAAGGATCTGATTCATTTTCTGCAATTCACTCAAAGTGGAGGTGGCAAGACTTTGAACCTCATTTAGACGTACTCTCGGAATTCCCACTTCTTCATTATAAAATGGGTATATTGAGGTACAAAGAAAACAATTTTGATAGTTCTCATAAGCATCTCAAAGCCCTACGAGCGCAGTATGGTTCGTTTAGACGATCTGATTATTTATTAGCAAAGATTTGTCTAAAACAAAAAAACGTAAATCAAGCGAGACTCCATCTCGAAGATGCTTTAATTAACGAAGACATTCATTCCAAACAGATTCATAATTTACTAGCACCAATCTATATACAGCGCAAAGATAACGAACTCGCGAGAAAAAGCCTTTTGAAGCTTTATGCCTCTCAATCTCATAGAATTGAAGCTCTGAAGTCGCTGTATAAATTGCACGATAGTGAAAACAGACTCGATCAATTATTGCCTTTGTTGCAAGAAGGAGTCGCAAAAACCGGGTCGACTGAATTAGAAAAATTACTGGGAATAAGTTTATACAAACTGAGGAAATTTCCCGAAGCTAATGCTGCTTTACGTAATTCAAAAGATGAAGAAGCTTGTTTTTTCAGATGCTTGACCCTCAATCAGATGAATGACTTCGCTCAGGCTGTCCATTGTTTTAAGGCTTTAGAGAAAGAAGCTTATCATTTTGAAGACTTTCATTATCACTATGGAATTGCTCTCGTTGAACTAAATAGATTTCAAGCTGCTAGTAACCAATTTAGATGTTCAATCGAATTAGAAGAGCAAATCTGGAATAGTAGATGTGAACTAGTTCGTCTACATTTGAAATGTTTGAATCCAAACTTAGCGTTACAAGACTTTAAATTTGCTATGCACGAAAAATTTGATCTTGAACTTTGCTATGAAATGGTTCGTATGTGTTTTCAACAAGAACAGCATGAGGTCGTTTTAGAAATTTTTCAAAGCAATTCAGACGTACTAGCCTTAGAAGCTGAGCCAGATACCTTTAATAAAATATGTCAGGCTTTTTTATTGTCCACTCATTCTATTGCAGACGCTCAACAAAGCTTAGAAGTGTTGCAAATTTTTTATAAAAAAGATTCAGAAGGTTTACGTCATTTTTTGTGTAGAAAGGATATTCATGACCAAATAAGAGTCAACTTTCTAGTACTTAGTCACAAAAATTTTGTCGATCTCAGCTACCCATCATTTGAAATCGGTAGTATTGCTTACATGCAAGAAAACTGGGATCAATCATTAGAGTGGTATTCGGAAGCTGAAAAACGAAATGAATTAAGCTCTCTCTCTGATTCGCAATTATTTGAAATAGCTCACAATATGTCACATATATTTTATAGAAAAAATGACTTAAAAAGCTGCAAAATCTATGTTCAAAAAGCTTTAGCTATCCAATCAGAGAACATAGAAATGTTAGAAAAATTATCCTATCTACTTAGGCGTGAGGATAAGACTGAGGAACAGTCTAAAATAGATCAAAAATTATTTTTTCTAAAGCCTGATAATGCGAAAGTCTCAGAAAGATTAATCGATTGGTTTGAGAATATTGGTAACCTACAAAATGCGATTTATCATCTTAAAAACTACTTAAAAACTTTTCCTTCCGATTTTCAAAGATTAAAACAACTAGCTCGAATATCAAACCAAGCAGGAATGAATTCATTGGAGTTATCTGCATTAAGAAAATTGGAGGATTTAGGCAGTAAATTAGATTCTGATCACCATCTTAAAGTAGGTCGAGCGAGCTTGTCATTGGGTCAACAGGAACGAGCTGCGATGGCCTTTCAAAAACATCTTTCTAAAAATCCTGAGAATAGCGGTTTGCACTTTCAATTAGCTAAACTTTACAGACAGCAGGGTTATTTACAAAAAGCTAGATTAACCTTGCTGGAAATATTACAGCAAGATTCTGGTAATCCAGTAATTTGTTATGAGTTAGCTAGTATATTTTTTGATGAGAAAAATTATGAAAGATGCTTAGACACGTTAGAACAACTTTTTAGAATTAAGCCTTTTCATGTCGAGGGCAACGAATTATTAGCGAGGGTTCATTACCAACAAGGTCACAATAACCTGGCAATGAAAGCGCTTGATCAAGTTCTACAAAACGAACCTAATCATCATGATGCTTTATTGATGCAAGCACGTCTTTACAGATCAGAAGAGATTCATGAAGAAGCCAGCCGATTATATGAAAGACTGTTTAAACTTACACAAAAGGAAGAATATCTTTTAGAAATGAGTTTAATTAATATCAAAATGGGTCGTAACACGACCGCAAAGAAGCAATTACAAAAACTATCCCGTGAAACTGAAGTGAATGGTAAATTATATAAGATGGCTCGTAATATTTTGCGCCAACAAGCTTGATAAGTACACAATTCATGATTAAGTCTCTTCGCTCTCTTTTTATAAAAGTCAAGCACTGCCTACATGTGAAATTGGAGGAGTTTTAAAATGCCAACAATTGCCATTGAAGAAGTATCGCCAGGCGTTGTCCTTGACCAAGAAATCATGGATCTAACTAGAGAAACTGTGGTTTATAAACCAGGTATACGACTCACTGCCGAAATAATTAACAATATATTATCGTTGGAATACTTAGAAATAAATATTAAAGAATTTTCGGGCACTGAAACGAATGAAAATTCAGTTAATATTCCAGTTAAAAGTTATAAATCTGGTGAATTTATATGCTTTCAAGGTGAACCTGCTGGCCACATATATATGCTACAAAAAGGAGTAATCCAAGTTATAGCTACGGAGACTAATCCTCCAATTGATGATCTGGAGAAAGCCAAACAATTCGTCCAAAAACATGGAAAAGTTATCAGTCAAATAAGAGGTAAAAATACAAAATTTGGAGAGATGGCTGGAATACTTAATGGACTACGAAGCGCATCAATTAGATGCAATACAGATGTTAACGTTGTAGAAATCTCTACGAATGAATCTGCCTTCAAAAAGACACTGCTTTACAACCCAAAACTAGGATTATCGATAGCTAGCACGATGGCTCAAAGACTATTGGGTGTGCGTAGAGCTATAGTACAAATTCATAAATATTATGCCCTCTTATCAAACAAGATAAATATTTATCAAGCCGCTTTTGAAAAAATAAAAGGGTCAATTACAAAAAAATCGGAATCTCAGTTAAAAGAATGGCTACAAAAATTAGTGCATGAATTAAAAAATATTTCCCCATTATCAGACTATCAAAAATTTAAACCAAAAAATGTTAAGAGAATAGGTGAGCCTTATCCCCTACAGGAGCAAATACTACCCCCAGAGTATGAATCTAATATTCCAATTAATTCTTATTTGACTGTTGCCGGTAAATCTCAAGAGAGTTTCTTTATTTTAAGAAAAGGTAAGGTAGAAGCACCAATTGGTGAAAGTGGAGTTAAATTATATCGTGAGCCCGGATTGATATTAGAAGGAGTACATCCTATTGCTGATGGTAAAAATTATAATGGTTCACATAAAGAAGAACTCAGAAGCATAACACCAGTACGTCTATATAAAATACCAGTTAAAGATTTTGAAAGAATATCAGCAGAAAATCCTCCCGTAATTTTATTTATATGTAAATGGATTGCGAATGAACTAACTATTGACGACCAATACATGCTAAATCTACTGGAAGCATTTGAAAAAGACCTAAGTAGCCTAGCTATTGGTGATACTAATTACAGAAGAGCCTATAAAAAATTGCATAGATTACTCGAAAAATTTTCTAAGGACCCTGCTCTTACAAAAACTGAACTAGCCTTGGCCGCATCGCTCAGACAACAAATCGATAAAGACTATGCCTTGTTGAAAGACGGGATCAATCAGGTCCATTTAAACAAACAAAGTTAATTTTTACAGGTAACCTGATAGCCTGAATCCATGAATGCAGAGCTCTACTACTGTCAATTAAGCGATCTAATAATATCGAAAAAAGAAAGTACAATACTCACCTCGGACAGACAAATTAAAAATTTGTTAGTAGAAGAAGCCTTACTAGCTCAAGATTATTTTTTACAACCTCTTCCTTGGACACAATATACAAAACATGAAGTGAACGATTTTTTATCGCAACTCAAGCTAAATAAATGGATTCAATTAGACCATATCGAGGATGAATTTTTAGTAAAAATAAAGCATGAGTATAGGCTCAAAACTTTAATCAATTTCATAGGATCTCAGAATAAGACATGGAAGCTATTCAAAAGTAAGGAATCAGCAGCCTGGAGGATTAATTCAGGAAGCAAAATACTATTAAATTCTTTTTCCACTACTGAAACCCAACTAATCATTCCTCATAGACTAATAACGTGTTCACGTGAAATTGCATTACCTAATAACTACTGTTTATTAATAGACCCCTACTTTCAAGATAAATATTCAGAAGCTATTTTTCTTTGGATAAAACTTATGACTGAAAAATCTAACGACGTTGAGCTTTCGTCAAGTCAAATCAACGAGTGTCTTGAACTTTTGAAAGCTGTATTACAAGATATTGGAAATAATTATGTTGGTATTAGTAACGATGTAAAAAGTTTTCACGCAGAAAACACCGATTATTTGATGGATAAGGCTAATACATTTTATTTTGTTTTAGATTATAAGGCTGGATTATCCATACAATTACTCGAGAAGAAAGACAATAAATCACAGTCTCATATTCGTAATCTAGATCTTGATTGTGCAAAAATTCTAAATAACCCAGACGAATGGACTAATCTTTTGCGTGATCTTATTCAAATGCACATGCATGATATTAAGCTGCAAATAAACTTAAATAATTTATAAAATACTCGGTTTATTGATTCAAATCCTTAAATCAGATTGGTACTTAAAAATTCTGTAGAGTATTTCAAAGATCAATATTGTGTATTGGAGTTAACCTGAAATCACATTAATCTTTTAGCTACTAAAAATATTGAACTTGAGTTACTTGATTATCCTATCTTGGACTCAATGAATGAATTAGTTAACTCCTTGTACTACTTAAGATAACAAGTTATATTGTGACTTTCCCGGTGGAGTGTCCGAGCTGGCCGAAGGAGCGCGACTCGAAATCGCGTGTACGAAAGTACCGTGGGTTCGAATCCCACCTCCACCGCGGAAAAGTGCTTGCCAGCATCCTTTTTTATTTTAGTAGCTTGCTGAAATGTTAATCATTGGCAGTCTAAATCTTTACCTGTATTATAGTCGACCTTGGGTGGAGTGTCCGAGTGGTCGAAGGAGCGCGACTTGAAATCGTGTGAGTGAAAGCTCCGTGGGTTCGAATCCCACCTCCACCGCTTCTTAATGAATGTCGAATGAGTCTTTGAGAGATTAAATATGTCTAAACTGACAAAAGTCACTTGTGTTGAATACGGTGATTATTATATCAATAGAGATTTGGTAACTTTTATTAGCTCGGGTGAAATTAACGAGGTCAAAGGTGTAACCTCGGAACAGATTTTCATACACTTTAGTGGCGGCAAAGAGTCTGCTATGTTGTTCGTCGATAACAAGCAAAAAGTGATCGATGACTTAAATGCTCACTGATTAATCCCTATTTATCTAAGATCTAATAAATAGTTCAATCTTGTACAGTTTCGATAATGAACATTATTTTAATCCAATAAAATTACAATGGAAAATCATGAAAGTACTAATTTTAAGTAGCTTAATATTGACCTTAGCCACCGTTGCTCTTGAATCAAGACAACTACCAAACCTTACAAATACTGATTTAAAGAAATTACCGCCCGATGGCGGAAAAAGTTTTAATCGACTTATTTTTGAGCAGAGTCCTTATCTCCTTCAACATGCACAGAACCCCGTAGACTGGCATCCGTGGTCTAGAAAAACATTAGATTTAGCTAAGAAAAAACAGAAACCTATCTTCCTTTCCGTCGGATATTCTAGTTGTCACTGGTGCCATGTAATGAAACGGGAATCCTTTAGTGATGTAGAGGTTGCAAGAATATTAAATGATAATTTTATTGCGGTAAAAATCGACCGGGAAGAACGCCCTGACATCGATCGAATTTATAT
>MDTD01115354.1_pt1 | contig 11954 bp, 7 predicted proteins | sample 811221 | NCBI WGS metagenome assembly MDTD01 (sample SAMN05326646, study PRJNA326480) | marine metagenome | isolation source: seawater | place: Pacific Ocean: South West | collected 2011 | reverse complement strand
CATGTGCTCCCCCGCCGACTTCTCGGCCTGGGTTGCCAACTACAACGCCGGCTGCAACTAACCCCCTGAGCTGACAGAACTCAGCTTCACTCTGGAAGGCCGCGTGCACCCGCACGCGGCCTTTCATTTTTCAACCGCCCCCTCATCAACCACAGTGCAGCGCAGACCTTGCGCCGAGCGTGCATTTCTCCCGCAAGCCGAGCGATCGGCTCGATACCCGTGCAGCGAAGCCCGGGAGACCAATATGCACACGGACCGACTGCTCACCGCATCCCTCGCACTGGCTCTTGCCGCGGCCTCCAACGCCCAAACGCACGTCTACGTCGACGACGACGCCCCCGTCGGGGGCGACGGCCTGTCCTGGCAAACCGCATTCAACGACCTCCACGACGCGATCGACCTCGCCAAGGCACTCGGGCAGAACCGGGGCGAAATCCGCATCGCCGGCGGGGTCTACAAGCCAGACCGTGGTACAGGTGACCGAGCAATGGCCTTCCTCGTGCCAACGCCCACGCAATTCTCACCCCATTACACACTCAAGGGCGGCTACGCGGGCCTGCAACACCCATCCACGCCAGACACCCGAAACCCTGACCTGTTCCCGACGACTCTTGAGGGAGACCTCCTCGGCGACGACACAGCAGACCCCGGCACACGCGAAGACAACTCGAACACCCTCATCGTGCTCGGCGACGAAACAAGCACATCGTTCCAGCCCTTGTCTGCGATCACACTCGAAGGCCTCCGGTTCACGGGTGCTTCTTCCGGTGCCGTGCGGGGCGTTGTTTCCGGCATCACGCTGACCTTCAACGAGTGTCGTCTCTACGAAAATCAGGGAAGCACCGGATCGGCGATGAGCCTGAGGGGTGCCAACCTGTTCATCAGCAACACAATTGTTCAGGGCAACAGCTCGCACCCGAGCGCCCAGGGCATCGGCGACGCCGCGGTTGTGCTCACGAACTGCAACACGCTGATCAACGACTCCACCTTCGGCTTCAATGTGATCGCCAACAGTAACGCGGGTGCCGTCCGACTCACCGGCGGCGAGGCATATATCAACGATTCACTGTTCCTCGGAAACTTCGCAGGCAGAGGCGGCGGGGCCATCGGGTGCCAAGCCGCCCGCCTGATCGCGGATCGGTGCGAGTTCTTCGGGAACACCGCAGCCGGCAACGCCGGGGGCGGGGCGGTCCGAGTCGATGCCGACTCGGTGCACTACTCTGTGATCTCAAACTCTACGTTCCAGTACAACGAATCAATCTTTGGCGGCGCGGTCTACAGCGCCGGGCCTTTGACCATCCAGGACTGCGTATTCGATCAGAACACAGCAAACTCCGGCGGCGCCTTCGCGGGCACCGCCGCGATCCTGACTTGCAGCTTTACAAAGAATCACGCGGACGATGCCGGTGGCGCAGTCTTCTTCGCAGACGGTGCTCGTGCCTCCGCGTGTGAGTTCATCGAAAACAACACCGGTGGATCGGGCGGCGCCGTCGCACTTTCATCGGATCTCGACGAGAGCGCCAGCGTCTGGTTCCTCGGGTGCGACTTCATCGACAACGAAGCCGTGCACGCGGGCGGGGCGATTCAGGGACCAGCGAGCATCCGAGACAGCTACTTCGGATCCAACACGGCGCAGCAGAACGGCGGGGCCATCGCCGACGCCCTGTTGCTGTGGGACTCGACCGTGATCGACAACCTCTCACGCAGCGGCGTCGGTGGGGGCGTGTATCACACCCAGGAAATTGTCGGATGCGAGATCATCAGCAATCAAGCCAGGCGCGGCGGCGGTATCGCGGACGCAAACCTCATTGAAGCAACGTTCATCTCCGAGAACTACGGCGTTGCCCATGCGGGCGGTGTGCTGCTGGAGGAAGATGTCGTCTCCGTGATCCGCGACTCGGTCTTCCACAACAACCTCGTCGGCAGCTTCTCCACGCATACCGATCTCTACAAGAACCACAACGAGCATCTCGACATCCTCCGATCAACGTTCGTCCAGACAAACCCGAACCCGCGGGTCATGATCGGCCTCAACGACGGCGAGAACTGGCTCGAATCGAACATCGTCTGGGCGACCCACGCCGGGCCGGGTGCGCAGATCACTACCGGCAGAGACACACCAACCGCATTCATCCACAACAACATCTACGGCGGAACCGATGGCGGGGTGAACGCCACGTGGATCGACGATCTCTACTTCCTTGGCGGCAACATCTCCGCAAACCCAAGGTTCGTCGACGCGGCGACCGGCGATGTCAGACTCAACCCCGGCTCGCCCTGCATCGACGCCGGCTATGTCTTCGGCAGCATCGAGACCGACGAAGATGTCTTCGGCCAATCACGCAGAGCCCACGACGACCCGGGCATGCCAAACATCGGGTACGGCCAAGGCGGCTACCTCGACATCGGAGCCGTCGAGTTCCAGGGCACCAGTTGCTTCGCCGACACCAATTTCGACGGCTCCCTCACCCCAGCAGACTTCTCCGCATGGGTCGCCGCGTACAACCAGAGTGACTTCGTCGCCGATCAGAACCGCGACGGCGTGTTGACGCCCTCCGACTTCTCAGCATGGGTCGCCAACTACAACACCGGCTGCCCATAAACAGACCTCACAGGTCCTAATTCAGCCGATAACCACCGGCTCGTTGGCCCTTTGCCAATGGCCGGTTTGTTTGCACGCTGTTCATCAAGAACCGCCCGTTCTCGCGCCCCTTCCCAAGTTTGAGCAACCCTACGACCGGATATCCCGTATTCTGAAACCAGACGACGGAAAGGGTGCGCTTTCACTGGCACACCCGGGGGGCCGTGGTCTCTTTCGAAAGAACGGGGAGGAGTTGAATATGTCGTATCCCGCCAAGTGGTCGGTCTGTACCGCTGCCCTCATGCTCGCCGCAGGCAGCGCCATCGCAAGCACCAGTGTCAGCCTTCACCCGGGCGGCGAAGAAGAACGCCTGCTCGGAAAGGGCGACGCCTCTGACGCCCGCTTCGGCAATTTCCCTGCGAACAACATCACCTTCCTCAGCCAGGTCTCCCTCTCCCAGTTCGGGCTCGGCGCCTCCAGCGGCAACGACTGCTGGGGCTACACCACGCCCCAGGGCAAAGAAATCGCCATCATGGGACTCGAGACCGGCACCGGATTCGTCGACATCACCGACCCGCTCAACCCCGTCATCATTGGAACCTTCTCGGGCCCCTCCAGCCTCTGGCGTGATGTCAAAGTCCTCGGGGACGTCGCATACGTCGTCACCGAAGGCGGCAACCACATCCAGAAGTTTGATCTCTCCGACGCCGACAACGGCAACATCGGAAACCTCGGATACTCCAGCTACTCCGGCGCAGGCTCCACACACAACATCGTCGCCAACGAAGACTCCGGCTACATCTACCGCGTCGGCGGCGCGTCCGACATGGGGCTCAGGGCCTACGGCGTCGGCGCCAACGGCGCTCCCGGCTCCGCCAGCAGCCCCTCACAACAGGCCATCCAGTCCAACCTCTACGTCCACGACGCGCAGGTCGTGAACTACACCACAGGCCCGTACGCCGGCCGGGAAATCGCCTTCCTCTGCTCGGGCTTCGGCAACGGCTCTTCCGACACGCGTCTCCGTGTCTACGACGTCACCAACAAATCCAACATGTTCGAGCTCGACAACGTCGCCTACCCGAACCGCCAGTTCTGTCACCAGGGCTGGCTCAGCGAAGACCGCAAATACTTCTACGTCAACGACGAGCTCGACGAGGGCGCTGTCGTCGGCACCACCACACTGCACATTTTCAACGTCGAAGACCTCGAGAACATCTTCTACGTCAGAGCATGGTCCAACGGCAACACCGCGCGTGACCACAACCTCTACGTCAAGGACAACTACATCTACGCCGCCAACTACCGCTCGGGCCTCCGCATCCACGACATCTCCGACCCCGAGAACCCCGTCGAGGTTGCTTGGTTCGATACCTACCCCTCAGACGACGGCACCGGCTACGACGGCGCCTGGTCCAACTACCCATACTTCCCCTCGGGCAACGTCATCATCTCCGACATCCAGCAGGGCCTCGTCGTTGTCCGCCCCGCGCTCGACGTCCTCACCTTCAACGTCGACTCGTCCCTCGGCTCGATCATCGATCCCGCCGGCGGCAACACGACCACCGTCACCATCTCCGAACGCAACGTCACCCTCGACCCGACCTCGCCGATGCTCAACATCCGCGACGAATCCGGGGTGATCACCACCGTCGCCGGCACACCGACCGGCACCGCCGGCCAGTTCACCTTCGCGACCCCGCCGCTTGACTGCTACGAGCAGATCGACTGGTGGATCAGCGCTGAAACCACGACCGGTGAGGCATTCACCGTGCCCGCGCTCGCACCCGCCGAGACCTTCAGCACGGTCGTCGCCACGAGCCTGAGCAGCATCTTCGCCGACAACGCCGAGACCGATCTCGGCTACTCGGTCAGCGGCACCGCCAGCGACGGGCACTGGACCCGCGGCGTGCCCGTCAACTCCGGTCGCGGCGACCCCGCGACCGATGCCGACGGCTCCGGCCGAGCATGGCTCACCGACAACGAAGCCGGGAACTCCGACGTCGACAACGGCGAAACCATCCTCACCGGACCCGTCATCGACGCATCCGCCGGCGGCACGCTCAGCTACTCCTACTGGCTCAACGACATCCCCTCGGGCGAGATCGGCTCCGAGGACTACCTCCGTGTTCAGTACGCCACCAACACCGCTGGCTCGAACTGGACCACACTCCACACACACACCGATGCGCTCAACCAGTGGCGCCAGGCCACCGCCATCGTCGGCGCCGGCGGCGACATCCCCGCCACGAGCACACTCCGCCTGCGATTTATCGCAGCCGACAACTCGCCCGGACAGGTCGTCGAAGCGGGCATCGACGCCATCACGCTCGAAGCCTTTGACTGCGTCGAGCCACCGAGCTGTACCGCCGATACCAACGGCGACGGCATCCTGAGCCCCGCCGACTTCAGCGCCTGGGTCGCCGCGTTCAACGCACAGGCACCCGAGTGCGACCAGAACGCCGACGGCTCCTGCACCCCGGCCGACTTCTCCGCCTGGGTCGCAAACTACAACGCCGGTTGCGACTAAGGCCGCCACAGGCCCATCAACCCCTCACGAACCCCGGTCTGCGCCGGGGTTCGTTTCTTTTTTTCATGTCCCCATCGACACAGATCACGCGACAACACGCACCCTTCCAACACCCGGACCGAATACAATCCAGTGTGCCCACGCCGCGCAAACAACCCGCCGATTCACGTCACGGCCCCGCCTATCCCGCGCCGGTCGAACGCCTCCTCACCGAACTCACTCGCCTGCCCGGCATCGGCCGCCGCTCAGCTGAACGCATCGCCTTTCACCTCCTCCGTGGTGACAATGAAGCCGCCAATAGGCTCGCCAAAGCCGTCACCGACGTCAAATCCGCCATCGGTCACTGCGCCGTCTGCTCAAACCTCACCGAGTCCTCGCCCTGCCCCGTCTGTGCCAGCGAGAAACGCGACCGCTCCACCGTCCTCGTTGTCGAGCAGCCTCGCGACCAGATCGCCATCGAACAGACCGCCATGTACCGAGGCCTCTACCACGTCCTCCTCGGGCGCATCTCGCCACTTGACGGCATCGGACCAGAGCACCTCACCACGAAAGACCTCCTCGCGCGTATCGATGACCCGACCAAAAACGCCGGCAACGTCCGAGTCGAAGAAGTCATCCTCGGCATGAACCCCACCGTCGAAGGCGACGGCACAGCGCTCTACCTCATGCAGGAACTCCAGGCCCGGCCCGTCCGCGTCACACGACTTGCACGAGGCCTGCCCTCCGGCTGGTCGATGGAACTGGCAAGCAAAGCCGTCCTCGCCGACGCCATCGAAGGCCGACAGAAGATCAAGGAGTAGGCACTTACACCATGGCCATGCGTTTCGAGCAATCTCAGGGCATGAAGCTCGGCCAGAGCATGAAGCTCTCGCCGCGCGTCATCCAGTCGATGGAGATCCTCCAGCTCCCCATCGCCGAGCTCGAAGAACGCATCGAACAGGAACTCGAGAACAACATCGCCCTCGAACTCGCCGAGCCCGAACGCGATGACCTCGACGAGCCCATCAACCGCGAAGAAGCCACCGACGCCGACTCCGATTCATTCGAACACCTCGAAGACCTCGCCCGCGATAACCCCGACTACGCCGAGAACGCCTTCGACACCTACCGCCAGCCCGCCAAGCCCGACGGCGAACGCGACGCCAAAACAGACGCCATGGCAAGCGCCCCCGCGCGCTCCGGCACACTCCACGAACAACTCCTCGAACAGTGGCGCCTCACCGACGTCGAGCCCGACATCATCGAGGCCGGCGTCGTCCTCATCGGATTCCTCGCCGACGACGGCTACCTCCGCACACCGCTCGACGAGATCCTCACCAAAGCACCCGCCAGCCTGAACCTCACGCGCGAGCGACTCGAAGAAGCGCTCCAGGCCATCCAGCTCGTTCTCGAGCCCCCGGGCGTGGCCGCCCGCGACATCCCCGAGTGCCTGCTCCTCCAACTCGGCGCGATCGAAGCCGACCCGACCGACGCCACTGACGACGCCCTCCTCGCCCGCGTGCGCACGCTCATCACCGATCACCTGGACGACCTCTCCCAGAACCGCCTGCCGCGCGTCGCCTCAGAGTCCGGCCTCTCGATGGACGAGATCCGCGAAGCCCTCGACTTCATGCGCCGCCTGAACCTCGCCCCCGCGCGCCAGCTCGTTCAGACCCGACCCGAGATCATCACCCCCGACGCCATCGTCGAGTACGACGAGGAATCCGACAGCTACTACGCCTACCTCAACGATCGCCGGGCCGCCAACCTGCGCGTCAACGAGGAATACGCCCGCCTCTCGACCGACAAGTCGCTCGAGAAGAAGGACCGCGAGTTCATCAAAACCAACATCTCCAACGCGTCATGGCTCATCGACGCCCTCGCCCAGCGCTCGAGCACTCTGCTCCGCGTCATCCGCGTCGTCGTCGACGCCCAGCGCGACTACTTCGACTTCGGCCCGACAAGCCTGAAGCCCCTGCCCATGACCCAGGTCGCCGACCAACTCGGCGTCCACGTCGCCACCGTCAGCCGGGCCGTCGCCGACAAACATCTCCAGACACCCCGCGGCATCGTCCCGCTCCGTTCATTCTTCTCGGGCGGCCTCTCCACCGAGTCAGGCCAGGACATGAGCTACGACGCCGTCAAAGCCGCCCTCCGCGAGATCGTCGACAACGAAGACCCCGCAAAGCCCCTCTCCGACGACGCCCTCGCCGACGCACTCAAAGACCGCGGCATCGAAATCGCCCGCCGCACCGTCGCCAAATACCGAGGCCAGCTCGACATCCCAAGCGCGCGACTCCGCAAAAAGCACTAATTACAAGCTCACTAAAGAGCCGCGGGCGTAAGCACGCGGACTAGTTGAACACAAAATAGGGAAGCAGATAGAGCATTCCTGTGTTGTCAAACAGCTCTGTCTCTCGACCAAGCTTCTTGGCAAGCCGGTGGGCAAGTTCATCTGCTTGATCAGGAAGCAGGGCGTAATTAACGAGAAAGGCATGTTTGCCGACCACGAGCACAACATCAATCCAGCCAATCATCTTCGTTTTGTATAGGGCGTTGAGATATTTGCCAACGCATATGGTTGTATCTTCTAGGTGTACACGAAATAAGCGTGTAGTGAACCATGTGGATTTGCGAATCTCGATCACGTGATCTGTAGGAGTACTCACGGTCCAGCGAGTCCCGACACGCCAAGCAGCGAGAAGGCCAAGTGACAGTAATGACATGCTCACAATAGCAGTAGCAATGGTGATCCACAGATAATTAGACTGTAATAAATATTCACAGAACGTCGTGTTATCATGGTATTGGTTGTTGCGCCAGACAAAGTACTCTGAGTCAATGTCGAGATATACGAAGTAGCCAAAGGTAAGTGAAATTGGGGCAGAAAAAAGTAGCACGATCCATGCGATAACCGACGAGGATTTGACAAGAATTTGGTCCGATCCGTGTTCGGCGGCGCTGATGTACCAGAGAAAAACTGTGCGAGACGGCCTCACTTCGCCCCCGCCAGCTTCCGCACCGTAAAGTCAAAGTTCCGCACAATCGCCTTGTGCAGCCCAAGCACGATCGCCGCGTACACCGCCGCCGCGATCAGCGCGCCCACCGCAAGCCCCACTCGCGCCGAGGCTAGGCCCGACTCGCCGACTGTCTCCGACATCGCGCGGACCGGGTACACACACGCCCGCACCACCGACGCGGGCGTGAGCGCCGCCATCGGTGCGCCGAGCACCGGCACAGCGTCGGAGCTCAGCCACCCGCACAGCCCGACCGTGCCGCCGATCGCCCCGACCACGCCCACTGTGCCCACGACCGAGCCGAGCGTGCCCTTGCTCTTGATCGACCACTGCAACCCGATGATCACGCAGAACGCCATGAACGCCAGCGACGCGACAAGCACCACCAGCCCGGCCTCGGGCAGCACGACCGGAGCCGTGTGCGTCACGTTCCCGATGCGGTCGGCGACAAACGCCTTGCTCTCATTCCCGAACCCGCGAAAGAGCGTATACACCCCCGCGATCCCGATCGTCGCCGAGGGCACCGCGACCAACGGCAGGATGTACGCGATCAGGCCGCGCAGCTTGCCCATCATGTACGCGCTCGCCGTCAAAGGCGTCGTCAGCAGCAGGTCGAGCGTCCCGTCCTCGCGTTCCCGGCTGATCGCGGTCGCGGACATGTTCATCGCGACCAGCGCCGTCACCGCAAGCTCACCCACAACCGTCATCGCGATCGCAAGACGAAACGCGTCAGCCGTCATCGGGCTGCTGTGGTAGTACGCCACGAGCCCCACGCCCCAGAGCGCGCCGAGCACGATGAACGCCCACCGCGCCACGATGCGACCGGCCGAGCTGTTCCTGGCCGCCGCCTCACGCCAAGCCACCGGGTTGTTCCACACCGATCGCGGCGCGCGGTGCAGCTCGTCCTTCGTGCCCTGCTTGAAGATCCGCCTGTGGATCGGCACGCCCGCAGCCCCGGCCGCCATCGTCGCCAGCCCGCCCGCGCGGACCGTGATCGTGCTCGCCACGATCAGCACCAGGCTCAGAATCGTGTTCGCCCAGCACCACGTCGTGACAGGCCGCGCGAGCATCCAGCTCGCCAGAAAACCCAGATTCGGATCCTCGATATCCGCTCGCGGATACCCCGTCGGCTCGAGCAGAGCCGTCAGCGTCAGGAACGGATTGATCGCGGTCATCCACGTCACCCCGTCGCCGTCCGGCCCGGCGCCCATCCCGGAGGCCACCATCGAACGATCAATCCCGATCGTCAGTGCCAGATAGCTCACCACCGTGACATAGAACGCGAACACCGCGCGTCGACCCACCACCCGGCTGCACGAAAGCGCAATCGCGATCGACCCGACAAGCAGCGCCGCGCACGCCGCGATCAGGTAGCTCGTCATGATCGAACGCCCCGGCACGCCGCCGTAATACTGCGTCAACGCAAACAACGGCATCGAGCAGAACAGAAGCGCCAGAATGAAGAACATCCGACCAAACAGATTGCCCGTCACGATCTGTCCGGGCGACATAGGCGTCGTCAGCAGAATGTCCCAGGTCTTCGGGCTCGCCTCCTGCGCAATAGCACCCGCCATGAAGACCGGTGCCAGAATACAGATCAGCCCGATCTGCAGATACGCCACCAGTGTGAATGAACGAGCACCCGCCGCCGCCAGCTCGCCATAGCTCGGCGCTCCGCCCGATCCGCCCGTGCCCTGCGTCAGGAGAAGCCACAGCAAGACCAGAATCATCACGCCCAGATACGCCGAGCGGATGTACATGTGCCTGACCCGCCGCGACCCGCCCTGGACGAGCCGAACGGCGATCGGGTTGATCGGACCAAGACGCAGGATATATCGAACAAGCGGTGGCATCGGAGCAATCTTATCGCAGGAGACACCGACCGGTTCGGCTCGTGCGAGAGTTCTCTCATCCCAGCTCAACCCCTCAAAAACAACCACGCCCGGCCTTGTGGGACCGGGCGAGGTGAGAGTGTATGGAGAAGCCCTTGGAAAGGGGCTCTGGTTTTTCAGATCACCGGCGGCGACGCATCGCTGCCAGACCGCCCAGACCAAGCAGCGCAACACTGCCCGGAGCCGGGACGAAGTTCACATTCAGCACCGAAGTGCCCGAGGACGTCGAATCCGAAGTCGCATCAAAGCCGGCACCATAGACCGTGTTGAAGCAACCAACCGCGATGTAGTACGTGCCGTCGGCAAGCGCACCAACCGTGTCCGAAGTCAGCTCGGAAGTCAGGATGCCCGCGCCGAAGTCGGCGTCGTCGTTGCTGGCGACCAGGTTGCCCGCAGCATCGAACAGACCGATCTCGGTGTCGTCGTCGCCGAAGCTGCCGCCCGTGTTGGTCGACCCGAATGTGTCGATCGACCAGGGCTGAGCACCAGCGCCACCCGAGACATCAAAGCTGTACCACAGAACAGACGCGGGAAGCATCTCGTCCGACACGGAGGTGTTCGGGTTCACACCGATGAACGTGCTCGCCGGGGGCGGCGGAGCCATGAAGTCGTAGAACTCAAAGCTCACGTTGTTCCAGATAGCGTCGGCACCGGGCGCGTCATCGAATGTCTCGAAGAACTCGAAGTTCCAGTTCCCCACGACATCGTTGCCCCAGAGAGCGTTGCCGCCGGTGATGGTGTTCGGGCCGATTGCGACGGTGCCGGCGAAAGTGGTGCCGCTGCCGAGAGCAACCTGCCCAACGATGCCGCCCGGGTTGGTCACCGAGACCGCAGCCTCGCTCCCCCATGTGCCCACGCCGTTGTCGGTCAGATCGCCTTGAAAGACAATGTCACCCACAATGAACGGTGCGCCGGCGTAATTGAACGAGAACGAGCCGTTGTCCACATCCCCCACGGCACCCGCAGAGTTGTATGGACCCGCCCCGGACGCCGTGAACTGCAGCGTCTGCGCAGACACAGTGCCCGCGGCAGCCAAGCCTGCAACGATAGCCAGATTCTGAACAATTTTCATATAAACCCCCAAATGGTCGCCCTCCCGGGTTGAGAGCCCGGTCGAGACACTGCTCCAAATAAACAGTCCTACCCCATGCCCGCCGAGATTTCGCGGGCCTCGCACAGCGTTGAGAGCGCTGTACACCTAGTACATACACCCGGTTTTCATGGTTGGCACACCAATCGCGCGAAAAAAGTTATCCGGAGGTGAGCACTCAAAGACGCTTGCAACTCCGCTCACGACTCGGTAAGACGTTCAGCCACGCCACGCGAAACACGCATGCGCTACACATGCACCCGCCGCCCCGGCGTCCGCAACACTTCTGGCACTATTCAAAAAAACATCGCCCGCTCAATGAGCGGGCGATGCGAGAAGTAGGACGAATCAGGAGCGATTAGCGGCGACGACGGATCGCGGCCAGGCCACCGAGGCCGAGCAGAGCAGCCGAAGCCGGAGCCGGGACGAAGTTGAAGTTCACAACGTTCGTGCCGGTCGCGGTCGAGGTCGAGGTCGCGTCGAAGCCAGCGCCGTACTCCGTGTTGAACGAGCCAACAGCGACGTAGTAGGTGCCGTCGGCGAGAGCGCCAACCGTGCTCGAATCGATCAGCGAGGTCAGGATGCCAGCGCCGAAGTCCTCGTCGTCGTTGGTGGCGATGACGTTGCCAGCCGCGTCGTACAGGCCGAGCTCGGTGTCGTCGTCAGCGAAAGCGCCGCCGGTGTTGGTCGAACCGAGGGTGTCGATCGACCAGGGCAGAGCACCAGCGCCGCCCGAGACGTCGAAGCTGTACCAGGTGACCTCAGCCGCGTTCAGCGGGCCCGAAGCGGTCGTGGAGGGGTTGTCACCGACGTAGGTGCTGGCGGGGGGGCCAGCCGGAACGAAGTCGTAGAAGTCGAAGTTGACGTT
>MDTD01077942.1_pt1 | contig 11958 bp, 11 predicted proteins | sample 811221 | NCBI WGS metagenome assembly MDTD01 (sample SAMN05326646, study PRJNA326480) | marine metagenome | isolation source: seawater | place: Pacific Ocean: South West | collected 2011 | reverse complement strand
TTCTGCGTCTGATGCCAGCGGACTTCGGCGACGTTGACGGCGACCATGGGAGTAAACTCCAGCTCCACGTTGTAGCTCTTGCCTTCGTTGATCAGTTGCCAGGCATTGCCCAGTTGCTTGTTCAAATCGAACCTGGGCTTGGCAAACTGCTTCTTGAGCATCTGAAAACTCTTGATCCGTGCCAATTTGAGAATCCGAACCTCGTCAAATTCATGCATGTAACCAAACAGATACCAGGCCCGCGTTGAAAAATGCAGATGGTACGGGTTCACGTCGTATGTGCTGATCTCTTTGCTGATCGGATGCTGATAGGTCAGACGGACGCAAGTGCGTTCGTCAATGCATCGCTGAAGACTCAGAAACAGTTGGTCTTCGTTGTCACTGATGGTGATGCGTTCAGGTGAGACGCTGATGGTCTCAACCATGTCACTGCAATCGGCGCGAATCGGCTCGGGGATCGTTGACACCAATTTCCAGATGGCGGACAACGTCGAACCAATCATCGCCCGACCTCGCTGCGGCAAATAACTCTTGGCAACCATCAACAAGGACAACGTCTCCTGCATGGTCAGATTCACGGGTTGCAGAAAACAGTTATTGACGATGCGATACCCCTTGGACGGACTGTATACATAGGGAATGCCCACTTCGTCGAGCATTTTCAAATCGCGGAATAATGTACTGCGGCTGACATCCAACTCAGCCATCAAATCGTAGATTGTCTTGAACTCCCCGCCACTTTGCAGAAGCGTAATCAAGTGCAACAACCGTTGAATCCGCTGTAATCCCATACTACCTCAACATCATAGGCCAGCTTTAAACTTGTGCAGTCCTAAAACCTGACACTCCCATGGATGTAAATACAACCACGTTCACTTATCAAAACGTCAAATGTCCAATGACAATCCATCCGGAAAAGACATGCTCAAAAGCAAAACGATCGTCGGATCGTCGCAGGTTTGAATCATTGCGGTCCGTGGCTAAATCGGCCACTGCATCAACAAGGTCAGAACCACTGGTTCGAAATGTTGCCCCGATCCCCATGTTGCTTCAAGCTCTTTTTCAGACAAGTACTTAGCATGCATCAATTCGTTCTTACCGTCAAGAACATTTTAGCCACATCAGTAGGGTATTTACCAGTCGCAATTAATCATGCAAGGCATAAACCCTTTTATTGACTTATTCATGTTAGAGAACAGAACGGAAATGTCTACATTTTATGTATGGGTTTTTACTATAAAAATATCTTGCCGTAATGACTATTCGTTCATCAACCACAAGTAATACCAATCCCGGTAAAAAACTCGTGCGTTGTATTGAGCTATTTGAGCACCGGATCCGATCGGCTCCCATCTTGTCATCACAAATAAAAACACCAGCGTAGAGACTGGTGCTTTTGATCATTCAACTTGGGGTGTCAGTCATCAGTTCAGGCGTTGTCCTGACCAAACCCGCTGCGTTCGAGCAGGCCCATGAACTGGTCGGTGAAGACGAAATTGTGTTCAGGGAAATCCAGACCTGAGCGGTTGTTGTCGATGTGACTGAACATCAGCTCGATATCCGCCAACTTCCGGGCAGCATCGGGGCCTTGATGCGAATCGTAAACTTCCACCATGCCGGTGGTCATGGCACCCGCATCATCAATGCGATCCATGTCCGCGGAGAACCGCAGCGTCTGACCGGGCATGGCAGCTTCGTGGAAGATGGCTTTACTGATCTTGGCCAGAATGACCTTCTCGGCAAAGTCCCTGGCGTGGCCGACCATGATCCCGGCAGTCTGTGCCATGCCTTCGACAATCAAGGGATTGGGGAGCACCGGCACGGCCGCGCGGGTGTCCGTGGCAGCAAAGTGATCGTGAACGACCTCCTCAGCCAGTGAAACGTTCTTCACCGTGACGATCCGGGTCGCTTTTTCAAGCTCAACAATGCGATCAATCCACATCCAGCGCATGGGTATCAGTAAGTAGATCAGTCGTAAGTTGAGCAGTCGATCAAGACAATGATGCCTTGCCTGCTCTCCTGTCACCTGCTCTACTATCTCCTATCTCGCTAAGCTTCGCTTAGCTGACCTTACCTTCAATGAACTTCACAATGGTATCCACGGTGAAGATGTTGGAGAACTCTTCGACATCACGGCTGGCGTCGAATTCGCTGAGGTCGGCATGGGGCATGCGCTTCTTGAGTTCTTCCATACCGGCATCGGTGACTTTGCCATCCTTGACGTACTCTTCGTTTTCAAGCACGTTGGAGGGGAAGATTTCGCCTTGGTCGATCTTGATGCCAAAGGCTTTTTCAAGACGGAAAACAATGTCAAGAAAGTCAATGGACTCGGCACCAAGGTCACCGGTGAGGGTGGCTTCTGAGGTGACTTCTTCATCGTCGACAGCCAAAGCGTCAACCAGAACTTCCTGAACCTTGCTGAAAATTTCGTCGTGGGTCATTTCGATCTCCGTTGCAGATTCGGCATATCCGTTGCCGAGTTATCGTTGCGTTTAAACCTGTTTGAATCTATCCAATCAGGCAGCGGTCGGATTGAGTGCTGCCATTGCAAATTTGCCTTGGACAGCGACACTGCCATCCACTTTGCCTGTCCCGACCAGTTGCCATTGCCCGTCTTTTTCGCCCTTGAGGGTGACTTCGACGATCAGGCTCTGCCCGGGTTTGACCATGTTGCCGTACCGGATGTTCCGCGCCTGGGCCATGATCAGTGGTGTATCCCCCGTGTTCTGAGACTTGGCAACGAGGATGCGTGCTGCCTGGACCAGCGTCTCAAGCATCATCACCCCCGGCAAAACCGGGAAGGACGGGAAGTGGTCCGCCAGGTACTCTTCGGCACTGGTGACATTCTTGATCGCGACGATGCGATCGGCTTCCAATTCCAACACGTTGTCGATCAATTCGAATTTCAAGCCAAGCCTCTTTACAATACGCCTCAACCCAAGAGATTGCCTTATCCGATTTAAGGCTCTCCCTCAGTGGGTGTAGAATCAGGAATATTAGTCTTAACCATCGCGTAACGCAAACATTGTGCCCCCCAATATGGGCGAACAGGACCCAGATATCATGAGCATCGAAGAACAATTAACCCAACTCAAAGAAGCCTTTAACGCCAAGTACGGCTCGGCCCCCACTCACGCCGCTGTCGCACCCGGGCGCGTCAATCTCATCGGTGAGCATACCGACTACAACGCAGGCTTCGTCTGCCCCATTGCCATCGAGCGTCAGACCATGATCGTGGCCAAGCCCAACGGCACGAACACCGTCAACGTCAACTCCATCGGCATGGAAGATTTCCCCGGTCAATTCGAAATCTCCGAAGACCTCACCCAGGGCGAACCTGAATGGGTCAACTACGTCAAAGGCGTCGTCTTCGGTTGTCTCAAACGTGGCATCAACCCCGGTGGCTTCGATGCTTATTTGAGTTCCACCGTGCCCCTGGGCTCCGGACTGTCGAGTAGTGCAGCTTTGGAAGTCTGCGTGGCCACCCTGCTCGCTGATTTGGCGGATGCAGAATTGGGTGTCACCGACAAGGCGCTACTCTGCCAGAAAGCCGAACACGACTTTGCCAACATGCCCTGCGGGATCATGGACCAGTACATCTCCGCTGGCGGCGAAGAAGGTTGCGCGATGCTTCTGGACTGTCGCACCAACACGCCTGAGCATGTGCGGTTAAATGATCCGTCCGTCGCAGTGCTCATCATCAACTCCAACGTCAAGCACAAGCTCTCGGGCAGTGAGTATCCCCAGCGTCGTCAGCAATGCGAAGAGGCTGCCAAAATTCTGGGTGTTGAATCGCTGCGTGATGCCACCATCGAACAACTCCAGGCAGCGATGGACAAAATGGATCCCGTCGTCTACAAGCGTGCCAAGCATGTCATCGGTGAGATCAAGCGTACCGCCGAAGCTGCCAAACTCATGGAGCAGAACCAGTGGGTTGCCGTCGGTGAACATATGTACGATTCACACGAAACCCTCAGCCGCGACTTTGAAGTCTCCACAAAGGAACTGGACCTGCTGGTGCAACTCGCTCAATCCATCGGTACCGCAGGTGGCGTCTACGGCAGCCGCATGACCGGTGGCGGATTCGGTGGCTGCACCGTCAGTCTCGTCGAAGCTGAAAAAGCCAACACCATCAGCGAGCAAATCTGCAAGACCTACATGGACCAGACCGGCATTGAACCCGCTGCGTTCGTCACGCGTCCTGCACAGGGCGCTCGCGTGATCAGCGTGTAAACACAAAACACACCTGTAACCTTTGAAAAAACACCGTGGAATACACGGTGTTTTTTATTGGTTGGGTTAAACAGATCGTACAATGGAACCATACGACAATTTAAATCGTCATTCCCGCGCAGGCGGGAATCCAGTGGCATTCTGTTGACGCTTGCAGTTCTCACTGGACTCCCGCCTTCGCGGGAGTGACGATGAACGGCAACAAGGAACACCTCATGAAACTTCTCACCGCCCTCCTGCTCGCTTTGACATTGCTCTTTACATCCAACGTCACCGCAGCCGATCAAACGCATGTACTCATACTCGTCACCCAGGCTGACAAGATGACCAGTGGCAAGCCCACCGGTTTGTGGCTTGAAGAGTATGCCGTCCCCTACAACCTGTTCATCGCGGAAGGTTTCAAGGTCACCACGGTCACTCTCAATGGCGGGAAAGTCCCCATTGACGCACGCAGCAAACCCAACGACAAACAGAAGGCCGAATGGCAAGAGGCGATCAAGCAACTCCAGTACACCCGCGTCCTCAACCAGGTGGATCTCAAAAAATTCGATGCCATCGTCATCCCCGGCGGACATGGCGTGATGTTTGACCTGGTCGATGCCAAGGATGCGACACAGGCGATTGAGACGTTTAACAAGCAGCAGAAAATCATCGCTGCCATCTGTCACGGCCCTGCAGCCTTGGTCAATGCCAAAAGTCCCAACGGTGCACCGCTGGTCCATAATCGTGATGTCACCGGTTTTTCCGATAGTGAAGAAGCTGCGGTCAAACTCACCGATGACATGCCGTTCCTGCTCGAATCCAAACTGCGTGAACTGCGTGCCAAGGTGACCACCACGTCCAACTTCCAGCCCCATGCCGTGCAGTCGGGCAACCTGATCACCGGCCAGAATCCGGCCTCCAGCCACGCGGTCGCTCAGTTGGTGATCAAGGCACTGAAGCGATAACAGATGGGCTTTAACCGGTAGACACATGTCATTTGTTAACAACCGATAAAATAATGAAACCTAATCGTCACTCCCGCGCAGGCGGGAGTCCAGTGATATGTGCAAGCGTCAACTGAATGCCACTGGATACCCGCCTGCGCGGGAATGACGAACCGGTGATCAACGTATCATCCAGACAAACAATAAAGACACATCACAACCTTTCCACAGCCTCAGCAAGTCAAAGCAACGACGCCTTGAATCAACTACAATACACCGATCATGGATGATCCAACTGTCTATCTCAACGGCACATTTCTCCCGCTATCCCAGGCCAAAGTCAGCGTGCTGGATCGTGGGTTTCTTTTTGGTGATGGCATTTACGAAGTGCTGTTTTATCACCGTGGCAAACCCATCGCAGCAGCGGATCACATCGCTCGCTTAAAGCACTCACTCAATGAGGTTGGCATTGCGTATCCCGACGTAGACCTTCTGGCCATCAGCAATGAACTGATCGCCAAACAGCAACTCAGCGACGCCAAGGTGTATTGGCAGATCACGCGCGGTGCCGAAGCCGTGCGTTATCACGTTCCCAAGCCTGACACCAAGCCCACCATCTTTATCATGGCGGAGTATGAAAAACCGGTGGACATCGACGCTGGTCCTGCTGCGGTCAAAGCGATCACGCTCCCCGATCTGCGTTGGCATCGCTGTGATATCAAATCCCTGTTACTGCTGCCCAACTGCATGGCCAAGATGCAGGCCAAACAGGCAGGATGTGCCGAGGCAATTCTCCATCGCGATGGCGTGGTCACCGAAGGCACGTCCACGAGTCTGCTCATCGTCAAGGATGGCAAGCTGGTCACACATCCTGCCAACCACTGGATTTTAGGCGGGATCACGCGATTGAATTTAATTGCCATCGCCAAAGAGCATGACATCGACGTCTGCGAAGCGACCTTCACCGTCGAAGACATGATGGCAGCCGACGAAGTGATGCTCGGCGGGACGACCACCCTCGTTGCAGGTGTCACCCATGTGGACAACACCCCCATCAACGATGGGCAAGTCGGCCCGATCACACGCCAGCTTTTCCAGTGGTATTTCGCTTAGAGCGTTGCACTTGATTTATTGCGTTTGAAACCCGGTCAAGATGACCGGGCTATGTGAATTTAGCCGAGTCATCTTGACTCGGTTGCCTTGGAACGATGCCCTTCAAAACAGCAACAATAAGCCACTCTTGTTGCGTCAATCCTGATTTGATTGAACTCCTGGTGTCAACCCGGTGCCCGTTACGTTTGCGCACCTTCAAATGGGCAGCAGATTCACAGACATTATGCATGGAGTGTTATTCATCGGCGTTAGAGCAATGCAAACAATTCATCTCCACCCTCCGTCACTCCAGCTCAGGCGGGAGTCCAGTGGAATTTGCAATTTTCTACTGCATGCCACTGGCTTCCCGCCTTCGCGGGAATGACGAATTCAGAGACGTAATGGAGAATAAATGTTTTGAACTGCTCCAGGTCATGACACATGCAACATAACAAAATGCGACTGATGGATTCGGAACGCTCGAATCAGACCGTTTGATAGACAAGCTTGATCGGCTTTTCATCATTCGCTGATGCGACGATGGCTTCGTAAAGCACCATGCTCTTGTAACTCTCAAAAATACTCGATCGCGTGGTGTTCGACTTCTCGGTCAAGGCATTGAAAAACGCTGCGATCTCTGCCAAGTGACCGGTTTCGTTGCCACTGTCACCACTGCTGGTAAAGGTCGGCGGTTCGCGCCATTCACACGGCTTGTTGTCCTGCGTAATCTTCCATGTGCTTGAGTTGTGGATCGTCATGAAATTGCCGCCACGCACGGTCAGTTCGACTTCCTCGGTGGGAATCTGAAATGACCGACCATCCGCAAAGGTCATCGTCCCCACCGCCCCTGATGCGAATTTCAAACTCACCGCATAGGCATCGGCCCCCTTGGCAAAGGCGAAGACGTCCGTGACATCGCCCAGTAGATACATGGCCAAATCAATGGTGTGTACGCAGAAGTCAAAAAGGAACATCCGATGCGGCGTATTGTTTTGATATTGAGCAGAGCAGTAATCAATGGACATGGCGTAAATATGATCTGCTGGGAACTGGTCCAACCATTCTTTGGCTCGACTGTAAGCGGTGTTGTAACGCTTCTTGAATGCTGTCATGCAAAGCAGTCCGGTCTCCTTGGCAACTTGGGCAACTTCCAAAGTCTGCTCTGCCGTCATGGCAGGTGGCTTTTCCGTGTAGACCGGATAGCCTTTTTTCATGACCTTTTGCGCCAATTCATAATGACCTTGTGGGCCGGTACAGATCATCACGCCATCGGGCTTGAGTTCATCAAGCATTTGATCGACATCGGTAAAAACCTTGCCACCAAAACGTGCAGCGTTTCGTGATGCTTTTTCAATATCCAGATCACAGACGCCGACCAATAAGCCCCCTGCTGCACCAATGTAGGGATATATCCGACGGGTCGACAGATTGCCTGCACCGATGATACAGATTCGTGGTTCACTCATGATTGTGTCTCCTTGATCCCCATCTGCTTGAGATAGGTTAACGCATTGGCAAGTTCATTGACGGTCCGTTGGGCATCCGTCTTTCGCGTATCCAGTTCCAGTTCAACCACAATCTCCCCGGTGTAGTTGCGTTCGGAGAGTGCAGCAAAAAGGCCCTGAAAATCAACGCGTCCCTGACCGAAAGGCACGGACTGACCATCGTCATCAATTTCATTGATATGCACCAGGGCAATACTCTGATCAAGCAGGTCCATTCCTTGTTGCCAACTCACACCGACGCGCTGAAAATGCCCGACTTCCAGCAGCGTTTTCATCCGCGGGTCCGCAATGGCATCAATCACCTGTTTGAAATCATCAAGTGTCGTGATGGGCGTGCCCTTGTGATTCTGCAGAACTGGAATCACGTTGATGTTTTCAGATTCAAGCCGATCGAGCAATGGTTTGGCGCCACGAACATAAAGCTCACGACTTTGCGCCTTGTAGAGAACAACTTTAGCCCCGATGGATTGGGCATATCTTGCTGTGGCAACAGCTTGCTCAAGCGCGTCATCAAAGTCATCCGTAATTGGAGGCAAGTGCATGGAGGTAAACACCATCTCATGCTTGCGGGCAAGTTCCAGATACTGCTGAGCGGGTTGATGAATATCCAATGCAGAAGCACACCAGGTACAAAAGGCTTCAAACTTACCAAATCCCAACTGGGCATAGGCAGCAAGGATTTCATCCAACGCCCATTGCGGGATACAGGCAGGTGAAGCGACGAGTTGATCGGTGGTCAAAGTCATGCTGTTTCCTTTGGTTCAATGCTGTTTACTCGAATTCACCAATCGTCTGTCGTTCCGGTGACGAAAAGGCGATGAGCAGATGCGCATCACCATCACCCACATTCCGCGCCCCGTGCTTGAGATTGACAGGGATCGTGATGCTGTCCCCCGCATTCATGCTAAACCAACCCTCGCCGTCGATGTAGTGTTCAATCTCCCCGGACAGAACGTGAAGCACTTCCTCGCAGTTGGGATGGTAGTGGATCGGGTTGGCTGATTTAGCATTGAGAATACAGCGTCCAACGGTCAAACCGCTTGCAGCAGACAAAGCTCCGCTGGCGTACCAGTGAAGCTCCCCCCAGTCAAAACGCTCTTTCTGAGCATGGGCATCATCAATCAGTGAATAGGTCTGAGACATCATTTTTCCTCGGTCTTGGTGATTGGCTGAAAGTCGCGTAAAATAATTGACAGATTTATTATTCAACTTTGTTGAATAAAAGTCAACTTTATGGAAACAAAAAGATGAATGCTTCAAACATTGGTCAACGGATTCGAACGCTGCGTAAACGCATGGGCTGGACCCTGCAGGATGTCGCAGAGCGGTGTGACTTTACGCGAAGCCTGCTGTCCAAAATCGAGAACGGCAAGACCGTCCCCCCCGTTGCCACCCTCACCCGTATTGCCAACACGCTTGGTGTTTCGGTCTCCAACCTGCTTGATGATCACCAGGATCAGGGAACGATTCTTCAAACGGCTGACGCCCATCAGTCCAAGGCGATGACACAGACGGATAAGGGTTACAAGTTCTTTGCCTTTGCTGCTTCGCGCAGCGACAAGCTCATGCAACCCCTGCTTTTTGAGGCCCGCAAGGACAGTATCAAACCCCAGCCGATGTCGCATGGCGGTGAAGAATTCGTCTATGTACTCAGTGGCAAGATGCGCTATCGCGTGGGTTCAACTGTCCATCTGCTCAAGCCCGGGGACAGCATATATTTTGATGCTCTGCAGGAACACGAACTCGAACCGGTCACCGATGTGGTCCGCTTTTTAGCTGTCTTTGCTGAAGCACCCAAACCAGCCAAAACATCTTCGCGGAAAAAGACCAAGGCATGAGGTGTCAGGACAGTAGTCATCAAATCACAGTCACATGATTCTATGAGTCGTGCTGATTTTAAAGCCTTCGTTTTTTAACACAAAGACCGCGAAGGTCACGCAGAAAAGACATTGATTCAAAGCATCCGCTTACTTCGTGCGCGGCTCATTGTGTTTCAACTAAATCGACACGAGCCGATACGCAAAGATGCATTACGCAAAAAGGTGTTGATGCGTTTTACTCAGTTGATTGAGTACCGACTGTTGACGCTGGGCAGGCAGACTCTTGACATAGGCCTTGGCGTGATGCGAGAAGGTGCTGTCACAGATCAGCAGGGTCAACGGCGTTGGCAGGTTCTGCTGCTGGGCAACGCGGATGAGTAGCCACTGCGTGGTGATGTCCAGCTCCAACTGTCGGGCGATCTGATGAAAGACCAACAGCGGCCCGTCTTCACGGTTGCGGGAATTCCGCCACTTGATGATCCGCAACACAAGCATCACCAGGATGATCACCGACATGGCAACCACCGCCCAGATCGGCGACATCAACGGGTCGGATTCGTTGATCCACTGCCAATTGGCGAATATCTCATCGACATTCGGCGGCGCCTTGGGTGTCCGGGGACTTTCCAATGCCAGTGTGAGTAGCAACTGCATTATGACTTCACCCCCGGCTGCTTGACCTGTGGGTGATCCAAATCAACCTGATCTTCATCCTCCACATCTGAATAGGTGTCGATGAAATGCTCGATGAGTTTGCTTGCTCGCGTGCGGACTTTGGCGTCCTTGTCGGAGATGGAAAGTTCAGCAACATGTCGGACCATGTCCCGTAAATTTAAATGGTCAACCAACCAGAGCGCACTGAGTCGATGCATCGGGCGTTCGTCGTTGAGCATGTTCCCCAAGGTGGTCAAAGCATCAGCAAAGTTCATCGACAGTAACGCACCAATGGCATTGGCGCGCGGGCGGTTGTCATCTTCCTTGCTCATCTTCACGAGTTGGTTGACATGGTTGCGATGCTCGATTTGATCCAGCGCTTCGACCGCATTGGCGCGCATGCGGGCATCACCATGTTCCAGGGACGATTCGAGTATCCGGGCAGCTCGCTCGGTAGCGGCGCTGCCCAGTGTCTTGACGGCAGCCGAAGCAATCTTCGGATCATCATGATGCGTCAAATGCTCCAGGGCATACTCAAAGAACGTGCCCTGATTGAGCGTGCGGATGATGGACATGGCTTTATGCATGTCAGCAGGATCATCACTTTCAAGCTTCTCGCCCAGTTGAACATGGAAGGTCGGATCGATCTTGATCAATGCCTTACCTGCTGCGATGCGTTGGTTGAGATCAAAACGCGACCAGGAGTCCCAGTACTTTTCAAAACCCACCGGAGCGACATACCGCGAGGCGATTTTGCGAACCGAATCATGCGGGGAATTGATCAACCGCAGCATCAGGTGATACAGGTCGATGTAATCAATACGAATCAGATGTCGCAAGGCAATGCGGGCGATGTCTTCATCGGTATCCGCGCAAAAGCCGGTGATGAGGTTCACTGCATCGAAGTTGGCAGCGGACTGCTTCATGAGTTTACGCAGGACAATCAATCGCGTGGGGACATCATCGACTTTCCGCAGTGTCCCAAGCTGGGCGATGAGTTGCTCGTTGCTGCGACAGACAATGCTGTACCACTTGGGCAGTTGGCGAAGTTGTTGGGGCTTGATGCCAACGAGGCTTTGAACCTGCGGGAAAAAGTGATCTTCCGCTGGCAGGGATCGCAGAAGTTTGCGGCGATCGGGGAGTAGCAGCAAATGTCCCTGCGTAAACATGCGATGCAGCGTCTTTTCCCTGGCCATAAAACCGATGCCCTGGAGGATCGGCTCGATGAGGACGGGAATGGACATCAGGCTGAGCATCGACTCGCAGACCGACGGATTGTTGGGCGTGGTACAAAGCTGGATGAGCGTCTGCGTGGCTGGGTGTTTGAAATCGTTAAGCACACGCCCTGCCTGCTTGAAGGGACGCGGTTGGGTTTCGAGCATGGCTTCGATCACCGCCGGCTGCTGGTGTATGCCGTAGAAGGTGACCGCCTGTTCGATGGCTTGTTGGAGCAGGTCGTTTTGCTCAGAAATCTGCCTGCTGGTGAGTGTGTTTTCTTGCGATGTTGATTCGCTGTCAGGGATCGATGTGTCAGCCGTGAAGAGGCTGCGGTTGGCCATGTTCAACAGGCTTGATGCAGCGTCTTCGTGTGCAGCGGGTTGACCGTAACGCAGGACATCCGCCAACAGATAACAGAGTTTGGGATCGCAGCAGATGGAGACGATCTGGACGATGTTGAGTTGATCCTGAGCCTGGCCATGTTGGGCAAGGTGTCGGAGGATGCGCCCA
>MDTD01080454.1_pt1 | contig 11959 bp, 9 predicted proteins | sample 811221 | NCBI WGS metagenome assembly MDTD01 (sample SAMN05326646, study PRJNA326480) | marine metagenome | isolation source: seawater | place: Pacific Ocean: South West | collected 2011 | reverse complement strand
AAGCCACAACATTTCTCCCTATTATTTTTGGAGGTTTAACGTTGGGCGAGTTGATAATAATAACCGTGTATTCCATACGTGTAATACCGACAACTTCCATTATTCCGTTTATTCTTCGGTATTCTTTTGCCTCAATACAAAAAGCAGAAACTTGGTTTACTATTGTGGGTCTAAAATTTATTTCTCCTTTAACAGCATCAAAATGAAAACCCGCAGGTGAGCCAAGCGAGCTAGTAGGGAAGCCAAGAAAGTTTAGCGGTTTAATGGCCGAAAACGGGCCACCCCAAGAAACGGGGGTTCCTTTTGCCGTTAAAGGATCAACCAAACTATAGGCAACAGAATCACCCTCGCCATTTCTATCACCAATAAAAGTGTTTATGGTTACATCTTGCCCCACAGGAATTAAAAACCGAGGCTTTATATCCGCTTGTACCGATGAGTTGCCCAAGCATTTGTTTACACTCGCTTCATTATAATGATTTGTGCCTGACAAACCTGTGGTAATAGCCGAATGGCGACAACAAAAATCGTAGCTAAAAATAAAATCGCACAAACCGCCCGAAATATCTACAGTATCTTTATATACTTCTTCTTCAATACCATACGGAGATGTGCCGTTGCACCTGCTTACAAAAGAGCAGTTAAGGTATGCCCCCGTAACATCAGTGGTAGAAACTTTGGTAGCGGCAGAGGTATATGGCCCCAATGGCCTGCCTGTTACAGTAATATTTGGCGTGGAAAGTGGAATTCCGTTACAATCACGATATATGGTTAATGTAATCTCGTAGGTTACAGAATCAATTCTTTTATAGCCAATGTGCGACCCGTATACGGTGGCTGCACTAGCGGTATTAAAAAAACCAACAATTGATAGAAGTAGAATTATATATTTAAAAAAGTAGCGTTTTTTCATAATAGATAGGCATTGCTTGTATTGAAAAGAAACCAGAAACCATTTATTTGTTGCCCCAAGCCTTTCTTTTTATACAAAATGAAGTTGCCGCATATTACACCTATAGGTGGTATAGGCTTGCCCTATTTACGTACAAAAGTTGTACGGTATTGTGTTCCGTTTATGGTTGCTGTGCAAAGGGTATATATGCCTTGTGGGATATTTTTAACCTCCAACATATGGTTTGTTTTACCAATAGTAGCTTGCTCCCACACTTTTTTACCCAGCATATCATAAATAATTATAGCCGCTATTTCTTCTTCGGTTTCAATTTTTACTATATCTGATGCAGGATTAGGATATATTTTTATACCCTGCTTATTAATTTCTTTTACCAATACATTTGTGTTGGGCTTAGCCTTTCCATTCACAGTAATATAATCTGTTTTTAATAAAGTGTCGGGGGGGCAAATACCTCCGCTTACCACTAATTTTACGTTATATATGCCCGTATCAGAAAAGATATGTGTAGCATTTTTAGTTTTTGCGGTGTTTAACCATCCTGAATTTGGATCACCAAAATCCCAAAAACTACTGTGGTTACTGGCCAAAACTGATGTATTGGTAAACACAAAATTATGGGTATAAAGTGCTGCAAGAGAATCTACTACAAAACTTGCTACTGGTTGTGTTTCCACTACAAAACTAATAGTTTGTTGGTTTTTACACCCCGTAAGGCCGTCCTCATAGTTATACGTTATTGTTGAATTGCCCGCACCTGCTTTGGCAGGATAAAACCTACTACTGTCTACCCCTAAGCCACTCCAAACACCCTCTTTAGGTATAACAAAAGAATCTAGCTGAATAGGGTCTGCGCTTTCACAATACACAGAAGCAAGACCACTGATATAAATAAATGGTGTAGGATTAACTCGGATAGAACTATTTTGAATGTTTACACACCCAAAAGCATCGGTTATTTTGGTTATAAATGGTATTGTTCCTCTTTTTTGTACCCCTAAAGGGACTGTGTTTCCTGTTACTTTAAATGTTTCCCAATAAATATTGTATGGCGGCAGCCCACCACTTCCACTGCCCAAAAGTGTTATTGTATCGCTAGCGCAATACACTTCTTTATGGTTGTATTTAACTTCTGGTGCGTGTACCAAAACAAAATGCGTTTTGGTAACAGTGCAGCCTGTGCCATCGCGAAGAATAAATGTAAGCAAGCGGTTGTTGGTAATACTTGCTTTAAACTGAGTTTGGTTTGGGGTAAAACCTAACCAGCCGTATTGGGGGCTTATAGTGTCTTGTAACAGTGCATTAATCTCAATTATATCATTAGCACAAGCAATAGTATCTCCGCTTGTTAATACCTGAGGGTTATAGTATTGCACATTGATAGAATCACTAACCGAGCAAAAAGCGGTATCGGTTACCGTAACAAAGTACTTACTACTCCCTTTAGGAGCCACAATATTTAAGCTCGGAAAAGTATCTGTAGCACTAGCATTCCACCTGTATGATAATGGATAGTTCCCGTTGGTAGTATTAACCTTTAATACCAAATTTGGATCGCCACAAAGCACTGTGTCGTTAGTTGCTTTTATTTTTAAAAAATTACTTATTGGCACAAATACCGAGTCGGCATAGGTTTGTTGGCTACAATACCCATCGGCAACTACACGCGTTTTTATAGTATACCAACCCGTATCAGACAGTTGAGCAAAAGAGCCAATATTTATGCTTTCTAAAGTGTCTTTTTGTGATGCCGCCTTGTAAAATACCGTTGTATTATAGGTGCTGCTAGATGTATTTTTTAGGTCAACGCTTAAATCTCTACAAATTAATTTTTTATTTAATACAAAACTATCGGGTAAAGGAGGTCGTTCAGCCCACTCAAATGTCTTTTCTGCAATTCCCTTTAGTGGGCAACTATTCACCGTTGCCCTCATAGTAAACTGTAATGGTTTACCCGACGACAACTCGGCAGTAGTTGGGGTATAGCATACCCTAATGGTGGGCTGTGCAGAAGTACCTACATTAGTAAAAGTAATGTTTTGTAAATCGTGCCTATACTCTATCTCAACAGAATCAGTGAGCCATTTAACACGGCGTAAGGGAATGTCTTTACACACCGTACCACTAAGACTACAAACTGCAATTTCTTTTTTATCATCATCAAAGGTTATTGGCGCAACATTATTTGGTGAAGTGATACGCATGGTATAGCTATACTTTGTTTCACCAATATTCTCTAACGTGCCATTTATATCTCTCCATTGGGTTATTTTAATTCCTATTATTGTTTCTTGCTTTGAATCGGTAGGCCAAACCGTAAGAATACCCGTAGTGCTATCAAGACTTAAACCTGCCGGAAATGCAGCGTTTTCGTTAGGGAAACCCCAAAAAGACAACGGCTTTTTATACGACCACGGTAAATAGTAATCTTTAGAATACTGAGGGTAATCTACGCTAGATGGGTGCCAAAAAGAATATGTTAGCATATCACCATCAGGGTCGTAAGCACTGTGGCTTATAAACCTTGTGCCCCCTTCACTTACAAAAAACGAGGGAATATTGTTTAGTATAGGCGAAGAGTTGTTTGGTGTTTTGCATTTATTAAGTGTTGCCCCGCTATATCCATTACTTTTTATCGAATACGTATTTATTGTTGGTGCTCGTCTGTCGCTCCCTGCGCTAATCACTAAATTTTCGCAGCTATCCCAGTCTATTACAACAACTTTTTCAAAAACATACTCTTCAACACCGTGTTTTAGTGTACCGCCGGCACACTTGCTTTTTTGCGAGCATCGCCCATAAATATCAGTAACGTCTTTTCCTGAAATCGAATCAAGAATAGGGTATTTCCACTTTGTACTCCCTAAAATAGAACTGTGTGTTTGGCTTAATATATTTTGATGCTGACCACAATCACGGTAAACTGTATACCTTATTTTAAAGGTGTCTCCGCCTATATGCGTATACGATATATAATTGCCCGCAACAAAATCACCATAGTATTGTGCCGAAGCTTCTATTGTGAGCAATAGCACAAAAACTAACAACAATTTATATTTTAAAAACACTATCAAACACACAAGATAGTACCCTTGTGGCAAAAAAGTGTGTTTGGGTGCTGTTTTTTAGACGAAATAGGTTCTACCTGCCCAAATCGCGCAGCACCTTAAAGTGCGATGCAATGGCTTCACCCATAGTGGGGTAGTAGTTGTATGAAACATTGTATTGCCTACACACACGCTCTACAATACCACTAATAGCAGGATAGTGTATATGGCTGATTTTGGGAAACAAATGATGCTCAATCTGAAAGTTAAGACCACCCAAAAACCACGATGCTATTTTATTTTTGGTTGAAAAATTACAAGTGGTAAGTACTTGATGCTCTGCCCATTCTTTTTCAATAAGTTTATCACCGTGCAAGGCTTCTTCAAAATGCGCTTTCTCTACCACGTGTGCCAACTGAAACACTACTGACATGGTAAGACCAAACAATGCATTCATTACCAAAAAGCCAATTATAAAGGGAGTAAAACCCAATATATACCAAGGGATAACTATATATGCCACAGCATACCACAGTTTACTTACCCAAAATATTATATGCTCTTTTACAGTAAAGTTTTTAAGTGGTGTAATTACTACCTTCCCTGTGAAGTACTTTATAAAATCCATCAACCACACCCAAAAATGTATAGTGAGGCAATATATAAGCACACTATAAATATGCTGGTAACGGTGTATTTTTAGCTTTTGCTGTGTTTCGCAATGGCGCAAAACGGGTATCTTCATTATATCATCATCAACACCGTCAATATTGGTAAACGTATGGTGTACCACATTGTGTTTGGTTTTCCATAAAAAGGCATTACTGCCCAAAAAATTCATGCTATAACCAAAAAAATCATTCACCCATTTCTTTTCGCTATAGCTGCCGTGACAAGCATCGTGCATTACATTAAATCCAATAAAGGCTTGGTTCATACCCAGTATGGCACACAATGGCAAAGCCAAATACCATACAGGTGTATAAAACACCAACCATGTATACAGCACTACTGTTACCGATAAAAAAATAATCGTTTTAATGTATAAGCTCCAATTGCCTTGTTGCGATAATTTCTTTTGATTGAAATACTCGTTCACTTCTTTGCGAATTGCAGTATAAAAAGGGCTTTTATTATTGGCGAAGGTTACTTTAGTCATTCAAAAATAGGGTTTGTGTGTACTAATTTTGCCGAGACAAAAATACGTGTTTTTTGTCTTTTTAAAACAAAAAGGGGCGGTTTAACAAAACATACAAGCCTTGGTTTACTTGCTGAAAATCAATTTTTGCAACAAATGGTACGCTAGGCTCGTTTAAAGATTTACTTTTGTACTACAACATGTCTATAAACGTTAAAAATCTTAGCAAAGTATACGGCAGCCAAAAGGCTGTTAACGATATTACCTTTAGCGTGCAACCGGGTGAAATTTTAGGCTTTTTGGGGCCTAATGGCGCAGGAAAATCAACCACCATGAAAATTCTTACCTGCTTTTTACCCCAAACACAAGGTAGTGCCCAAGTATGCGGGTATGATGTTACCACACACCCTATGGAGGTGCGCCGCCACATTGGCTACCTGCCCGAGCACAACCCCTTGTATTTGGATATGTATGTGCGCGAGTACCTGCAATTTACCGCTAAAATGCACGGCTTGAAAGAGGGTGTAAATGCCCGCGTTGATGAGATTATAGAAAAAACGGGTATTGTGCCTGAACGAAAAAAGAAGATTGGGCAACTATCAAAAGGGTATCGCCAACGTGTTGGGCTGGCACAGGCTTTATTGCACGACCCTGAGGTGTTGATACTGGATGAACCCACTAGTGGACTAGACCCCAACCAAATAAGCGAAATACGCAATTTGATACGCGAAACAGGCAAAGACCGCACAGTGATACTTTCTACCCATATAATGCAAGAAGTAGAGGCGTTGTGCGATAGGGTGATAATTATTAATCAAGGACAAATAGTAGCCAATGATGAAACCCAACACCTAAAAACCCGTTTTAAAGGAGGCAAAACAACGATACTAGCCGATTTTAAAGGTGAGGTGAGTGAAAAACAACTTAAAAACGTAGCCGGTGTATCGCAAGCAAAACACATGGGGGGCAATAAATGGCAAATTATAGCCAACAACCCCGATGATATTAACGAGCTACTTTTTCGCTTTGCGGTTGAAAACAACTTGGTGATTTTGGGTTTAACCCAAGAAACACAACGCTTAGAAGACGTGTTTCAGCAACTTACCCAAAAAGGGTAGTAATTATCTTATTTATATTAAATCTTTCTTTTTGCTATTTTGCTTATAAATGGGGCAAAACCAGCAAAATAGCTTTTATAAAATTTCCATAGGGCTTTGCCTACTGGTTACAGTGCTTGTTTTTTCTGCCTGTCAACAGCGGTATGGTCGTATACAAAAGGTACGTGTTGGTAAAACACAAGCCACAAAACAATCCATCAGTCGCCATAAAAGCACCATTACCCCTGCCCCCTCGCTCTCTCAAAAAACAAGTCCACTTAATAGCCCACTTCAAATTGACGAGTTTATTATTGAGCCTAAACAAGCCCCAAACATTATTTCTCCTTTACCTAAAAAGATAATAGCGCATACAACCGTCATCAACTTTGTCGCCATAAGTCCCCCCGATTCTATGGTAAGAGATAGCGTGGTAAAACCAATACCTACCTCAAGTGAGACTAGGTTTCAGTCGGGTAATTTTGAACAAATGTTTTATTTAGCCACGGCTATTGCACTTGGCATTTTTCTATTAAGTTTTGTTGTTTCAGGGGTTCTTTTTTTCTCTTCCTTCATCTCCCCCGGTTTATTTGCTTTGGGCGGCAGTGCACATGTTGTGGTTTGGGGCATTTGGTCTATAGTTGGCTTGCTGCTTTTTTGGCCTTTTACAAAATTCTTTACAAAATTTATTGGTAAAGCAGCCAATTCATCAGTTAGGTATGGTAAAAACGATTATTATCTTGGAGATTTTAAAAATATGCCGCGCAATGTTCGCTTAAAAAATATTTTTCACAACCTTTTGGCAATGAGTTTGCTTCTAGGCCCACTACTTTTGGCAAGCATTATATTCCCTCCATTTCTTGCGGTTTTTATAGTATTTATATACCTGCTTATGCCCTATTATCTTATAAAATTTTTTGCTATTCTTCTCTTTTCAAAGCACGATTAACCACATTTAACACACAACATAGTGGTATAATAAACTATTTATCGTAATATTGCGATATAACGATGGGAGTAACTAAAACACAAAATTTCACCCCGCAGCAAAACCAAATGGCTGCTTGGGCAAAAGCACTGGCGCACCCTGCCCGCATAGCCATAATACAGCATTTGCTTCAAACCAAAAGCTGTATCTGTAACGATTTGGTAGATGTATTGCCACTGGCACAAGCCACCATATCACAACACTTAAAAGAGCTTAAAGCATCAGGACTTATACAAGGCGAAATAGAGGGCACAAAAGTGTGCTACTGCATTAACCCTGTTGCTTGGACAGAAATAAGTACCCAATGGGCTGCTTTGTTTGCTAGTTATATAACCCCTGTTAATAATTGTTGTTAACGCTTTAAATAAAAACCATGAACACATCACCCTTTCCACGCATGCACATCAGCCTTTATGTAAGCAACATAGAAGCTACTATTAAATTTTACGACACCTTTTTTGGGCAACCTGCCACAAAAACCAAAGTAAATTATGCTAAGTATATTTTAGAAAGCCCTTCGTTAATAATCTCTTTTGTTGAAAATAAAGAGCGAGTACAGCAAAATTTTGGTCACTTGGGCTTTGAAGTAGCAAGCAAAGATGAAGTAATGCTAAAAATGCTTACCCTAAAAACAAAAGGCATATTAGTTAAAGAAGAAATGGGCACTAATTGCTGCTATGCCTTGCAAGATAAATTTTGGGCTACCGACCCCGATGGCGTGCAATGGGAAGTATATTATTTTCATGCCGATAGTGATTTTAACGACCCACATTATACTGAAGGAGGTGAAAAAGAAGCTGCTGCTTGCTGTATGCCGCCAACAAATGAAAAGAAAAGGGTAAATTTGAGCGATTTGAAAGTATGAGAAGTTTCTTTTTGTCTATATTACTTATCATCTCATTAGTACTCCTTTTTTCCATGCAAAACAAAACAACAATGGGTTTTACTCCTGCCCTGCAAAGCTATTGCGATAGTGTAGCCGAAGAGTTTGAATTGATAAGTGCTGAACGTAAAAAAACGTTAGACTCAATAGCACAATACATTTCTGCAAAAAAACAGGCAGGTGAAACTTGCAACCTTACGTTTATTTGTGTGCACAACTCTCGCCGTAGCCATTTTGGACAAGCATGGGCAAATACGGCAGGCTTATACTATGGTGTAGATGGGGTTGAAGTATACTCAGGCGGAGTAGAAGTAACCGCTTGCAACCCGCGCACGGTTAGTGCTATGCAAAGAACAGGCTTGCTGGTTGAGAAAGAGAAAGATGGTTTTAACCCTCAATATAGAGTGAAAGCGGGCGAAGATTTGGAAGGCTGTGTTGTATACTCTAAGCGTTACGATGATTTGTTTAATCCGCGTAAAAACTTTGCCGCAATAATGGTTTGTGGCGAAGGTGATGAAGCCTGTCCATTGGTAAATGGTGCCGATGAACGTTTTCTTATTCCCTATCCCGACCCTAAACAAACTGACGGAACACCGCAAGAAACAAAAACCTACGATGAGCGTTGCCGCCAAATAGCCCGTGAGGTTTTTTATGTATACTCTACCATAAAGTAACTGTATGAACGATAAACACCCTTTAGGCTTTTTTGAACGTTATCTTAGCCTTTGGGTATTGCTGTGTATTGGTTTGGGCATTGTGCTTGGCAAACTGTTGCCTGAGTTATTTGCCCAAATTGGTAGTTTTGAGTTTGCTGGCATCAACTTAATAATAGCTGTTTTGGTTTGGGGTATGATATACCCCATGATGGTGCAAATAGATTTTAGCAGCATAAAAAGCATAAAGCAACATCCAAAGGGAATACTGTTAACCCTTGTGGTAAACTGGTTGATAAAACCGTTTAGCATGGCGTTTTTTGCGTGGTTGTTTTTCAGCAAAATATTTCAGGCGCAACTACACCCCGAAGAGGCCGGCGAGTACATAGCAGGGGCTATACTATTGGGAGCTGCCCCATGCACGGCTATGGTTTTTGTATGGTCGTACCTTAGCAAAGGCAATGCCTTGTACACCCTTATACAAGTTTCTGTAAACGATATTATTATTCTGTTTGCTTTTGTGCCCATAGTGGGCTTTTTGCTGGGCATTACCAATGTATTAGTCCCCTACAATACACTACTTATTTCAGTAACGCTGTTTGTATTAGTGCCTTTATTGGCTGGCTGGCTATCAAACAAAGTACTATTGCAAAAAAAGGGCGAGCAATGGTTTAAGCAACGTTTTTTACCCTCGCTAAAACCATTTTCCATTATAGCACTTTTGCTAACCCTTGTTGTGTTGTTTGCTCTTCAAGGGCAAGTAATACTTGATAAGCCTTGGTTAATAGTACTTATTGCCATACCACTTACTTTACAAACGTATTTTATATTTTTCTTGTCGTGGTTTGCTGGCAGATGGCTAAAGTTACCCCACCAAATTTGCGCCCCATCGGCCATGATAGGGGCAAGCAATTTTTTCGAACTTGCTGTAGCTGTGGCCATTTCATTATTCGGCATCAACTCGGGAGCTGCCTTAACCACCGTTGTAGGTGTGCTTACAGAAGTACCCATAATGCTATCGCTGGTAGCTCTAGCCAACAAATGGCGTTATTAAATTAGTTATCTTGCAAACTTGTACACTAAAACTATCGTTATATAGTTACTATACAAAGTGAAATATTGTTTACATATAGCTTTTTTGTGTGCCTTGCTTTTGTTTACAGCAAAAACAAAAGCGCAAGAAGTGCAGTGGTCTAACTCTGAAAAGTTTAGAAACCGCACGGCTTTTACACGCATTATAGGTCAAAACCAACAGGGCATTTATGCTTTGCGCAGCAAAAGTCGTTATATCACTCGCAGAGTATACATACAAATGTTTCGCGAAAACATGGGGTTGTTGTTTAGCAAGCAATTGCCAGGACTTAAAAGAAGTGTGCTTGAAAATGCTTTTGTATACCCCAGCAACTTAGCAATTTTTAAAAGCAGCTATAACCGAAAAACTCACAACATAGACCTTATATATCAAAAGTATACCATTGAGGCTGACCCTGAAGGAGAGGAAAAAACTTTGATGAGTTCGCCACAGCGTGACTATGCCGATGAGGGGGACTATATGCTGAGCCAATCTACCGACAGAAGTAAGGTGTTGTGTTTTCATACCGAAATTACTGCGGAAAAGAAAACGGTGGTAGAGTTTTTGGTGTTACAAGCGCCCGAGATGAAAGAAATAGCCCGTAAAAAAGTTGAGCTTCCTTTTAGGTACGGTAGTTTTTCGCGCCTTGATATGGAGGTTGACAATAAGGGCAATGCCTATTTTGTTTTTAGGGTGGAAGACAACGAAAAGAAAAAGAAAAATTTTGAGCGTTTTGGCTACTATTTGTTTGCCTATAATATTGCCGATAACCAACTGCAAGATTTTTACTTAAACAACAGCGATACTTACCTAAGTCGCCCATACCTAACTATTGATAACCTAAATAACAGAGTAATAGTATCAGGCTTTTACTCGCTACAAGAAAGTGGTTTTAGCAAAGGCATTTTAGATTTTGCTATTGATGCCACTACACACAAACTAATATACCACGGCTTTATACCCTATCCGCAAATGTTTGTATCAAACATGATAGGAAAGTATGCTGCTGAACGGGGTGAAGAGCTGCGCGATTTGTTTATACGCAAAATAATACCCCACAGCGATAGTGGCTATGTAATAGTTGCCGAAGAGTTTTACACTACTACGCAAACCTATACCTTTTCTATAAATGGAATGATGCAGGTGGGTAGCCGCGATATTTTTAATTTTGGTAAGGTGGCTTTGCTTTTTATTAATAAAAAAGGTGAAATAGAATGGGGCAAAACAATAAACAAAAGCCAAACCTCATCGCTTGATTTAGGATACTACAGCTCTATTTACGTTTTGCCGCAAAAAAACAAACTCTCTATTTTTTATAATGATGAAGACCGTGGTAACTCTGAAATTACCGAATATGTGCTAAACAACAAAGGCGAGCTAACCAGTAAGTTGCTATTTAAAAATCAAACTAGCAATATTGCTGTTGTTCCACGAGAAGGACAACAACTTGATGCAGCAACAATTTTATTTCCTGCTGCTAAAGACCGTAAATTTGCATTTTTAAAACTAATGCTAAATTAAGTCCCTTTGTTAAATCTTTTCCGAAATAAGCTAGTTGTAAACCTTGCATGGGTAGTTGTGTTTAGCATAGCTATACAAGTGTTTTGGTTGTTTTATTTGCCTCAAAACATTGTTTTAACCAGCAATAGTCCGTTACTAAAATATTGGCTGCCGCAATTCTCAACAAGCAGTAATAGTATTTATATTTCACTAGCTATTGTTTTTATAGGCACCCTATTGGTTGGGTTTGCATACAACCAAATAATAAACAACAACGAGGTTCTTTTTAGGCAATCTTTCTTCCCTGTATTGTTTTTCTTTTACTTGTGTCATTTATTTGGCGTACAAAACCTATTGTCTCCACAGTTTTTAGCCTCTATTTTTTTACTGTTGGTTATTTATAAGTTTTTATCGCTTGACCCTAGAAATATAAAAACCACCCCATTTTTAGATATGGGTTTTTTTATGGCAGCGGCATTTTGCATTTTGCCTGATACTATATTGTTTTTTCCTGCCCTTTTGTTATCACTTATAGTTGCCGGTTACCTGCGTATAAAAAACTTTTTATTATTACTTACCGGCATCAGTATACCGTTGTATTTTTTGTGGATAGGGTATTTTTTGGCAGGACAAACTGATGATTATTACACCCTTTTTAATTTTGATTTTTT
>MDTD01057110.1_pt1 | contig 11959 bp, 9 predicted proteins | sample 811221 | NCBI WGS metagenome assembly MDTD01 (sample SAMN05326646, study PRJNA326480) | marine metagenome | isolation source: seawater | place: Pacific Ocean: South West | collected 2011 | reverse complement strand
TCTCAAATACAATTGACTCATTAAATCCTTTTGAAGAAAAAAGAGATTTTTTTGCAACATCAATATTATCACAAAGTATTAATTTACAATTTGATAGTGAAGGAAGAATTTCACTTACATCAAAATTATTAAGTCATGCAAAAATAAAAAATAGCATGTTGTTTGTTGGTCAGGGCAAAACATTTCAGATATGGGAACCAACAGCTTTTGAAAAATTTAAGGTTAATGCAAAAAAAAAATCAAATTTAAATCGTGGTAGCCTTAAGTGGGAGCATCAATTAAATAAATAATGAGGGGGATAATAAAATGACAATCAACTTTAAAACACCAGAAATAAAAGAGTTACAACCAAGACTTTTAGTATTAGGAGTTGGAGGAGCAGGCGGAAATGCAATAAATGAAATGATAGATAATGGTATGCAAGGAGTAGAGTTTGTTGCAGTAAATACAGATGCACAAGATTTAAAACACAGTAAAGCAAAAGCAAAAATACAAATAGGTTTAAACTTAACAAAAGGTTTAGGAGCTGGTGCAAAGATTGATATTGGTCAAGCTGCAGCTGATGAATCTTTAAATGAAATTGTCAATACATTACAAGGTGCTAATATGGTTTTTATAGCAGCCGGAATGGGTGGCGGAACAGGAACTGGCGCAGCACATGTTATTGCGAGAGCAGCAAAAGAATTAAATATTTTAACTGTGGGTGTTGTTACTCTACCTTTTTTGTATGAGGGTCCTTCAAGAATGAGAAGAGCTCAACAGGGACTTGAGGAATTAAGAAAACATGTAGATACAATAATAGTTATACCAAACCAAAATTTGTTCAAAATTGCAAATGAGCAAACAACTTTTAAAGAGTCATTTAATCTTTCTAATAATGTTTTAATGCATGGAGTGCAAAGTGTTACTGACTTAATGGTAAGACCGGGTATTATAAACTTGGATTTTGCTGATGTTGAAACTGTCATGGCATCTATGGGTAAAGCAATGATGGGAACTGGTGAGTCTGAGGGAGAAGGTAGAGCTATGAAAGCTGCTGAAATGGCAATAAGCAATCCTTTAATTGATGACTACACCTTAAAAGGTGCGAAGGGATTATTAGTAAATATTACCGGCGGTGAAGATCTTAAACTTTTTGAAGTTGATGAAGTTGTTAATAAAATTAGATCAGAAGTAGACGTTGAAGCAGAAGTTATCATCGGAGCTATAACAGATCCATCACTTGATGGAAAAATAAGAGTTTCAATTGTTGCAACTTCATTAGATGGCCAACAACCTGAGTCAAAATCAGTGATTAATATGGTTCACAGAATTCAGAATAGAAACCCAGGATATTCTGATTTTTCAAATATTGGACCCACGCCATCATTTAACTTTTCAACCAGTAACTCCAATCCCGTATCTCATGGAGCAAATGCGTTAAAACTTGAAAATGAAGTTACCTCTGAAACAATCAATAATTCTATAGTCAAGGAGGACATTTCCCAAGTCAATCAACAATATCATGAGGAACTTTTAAAAAATCAAGAAGCTGAGAATATTATAAACAATTCATCAGATGAGTTTGAGACATCTTTTACTCGTGAAACTATTCAAGAAGAAGAAAATTTCTTGAAAGAACAAGAATCCAAAAATGATTTAAGTGAATTTGGAGTTGAGTCTGATGCTCCAGACTTATTTAATAATGAAAGTGAGAATTCAAATTCAAATGAGCTATTATCTTCTGAAAATAATGACGATCAAGAAGATGACTTAGAAATACCAGCATTTTTAAGAAGACAAAAAAATTAATGGTCTTCAAAAAAATAAATGGAAGCCACCATAGTATTGGATGACATAAACCATTATCCAGTACTACTAAAAGAAATTATTAGTGTTATTACCCCTCAACATGGTGGCACATTTATTGACTGCACGTTTGGGCACGGAGGATATACTAAAAAAATTTTAAAATATAAGAATACAAAAGTTATTGCATTAGACAGAGATATTAAAAGTATAAATGTTGCAAATCAATTTGAAAAAAATTTCCCTAATCGTTTTTATTTTAGGAATCTAAAATTTAGTAATCTTAATAACCTCAAACTAAAAAATGAAAATATTAAAGGAATTTTATTTGATTTAGGCTATTCAATTAGTCAAATAAGAGATCCTAAAAAAGGTTTGTCTTTTAATTCATCAGGAGATCTTAATATGAGGATGGGAATTAATGATTTTTCAGCAGATGATGTTGTTAATAGGCTTGAATATAAAGAAATAGAAAGTATCTTAAAGTATTTCGGTGACGAAAAAGATGCAAAGATAATTTCTAAAAATATTATTAAATTTAGAAAATTAAAAAAAATTAAAACTCAAGACTTAGTAAAAATTATTGAAAATTCTAAAAGAAAGAAAAATTACAAAATTCATTGTGCAACCAAAACTTTTCAAGCTCTAAGAATATTTGTAAATAAGGAAATAAGTGAACTCATATATGGTTTAATTAACTCTGTAAAAGTTTTAAAAAAAAACGGTGTTTTAGCAGTTGTTACTTTCCACTCCCTAGAGGATAGAATAGTAAAATATTTTTTTAAAAATTTATCTGAAAATAAAAGTGTATCAAGATATGTACCAGAAAAAGAGCAAAAAGAATTATTATTTAAACTCCCTCAAAAGAAACCAATTGTTCCTACTGAACAAGAAATTAAAGATAATCAACCATCCAGATCTGCAAAATTAAGATACTTAATTAAGCAGAAAGATGCATTTGAGATCGATACAGATCTAGAGGATAAATTCTCTCACTTACTAGAAATTGAAAAGTTAGGCTCTAAATTATGATCAAATCAACAATTTTTATCTTAATGTTGCTTTTAATAATTTGCACATCTTTAATAAAAAATTCTACAAAAGATTTAGATGAAAAGATCTACTCAAAAAAAGAAAATCTATCATTTTTAAAAAATAAATTTAAAGATTCAAGGTTAGAATACGATTATCTAAGTTCTTCTGAAAAATTATTAGAGTATCAAAAAATGTACTTTGATAAGTCATTAATAAAAAAACCAATTGAAGAAATCAAAATAATAGAATTTAAAGAAAATAAGATATTTATAGATGACTTAAAAATTTTAGGAGAAAAAGATGAGTAACAAAATTAGATTTATTTTAAGTAAAAAAAACGAGGAATTTAATTTTAATAAAAATTATACTAATATTAATATTAGTTTTAACAGAGTAGCTTTTATTTTTTTTATTTTTTTTTTAATTTCATTTATTTATTCGATACATATTATTCATTTAGGTACAAGAAATTTTAATAAAGAAATTGATCGTAAATCAAAAGTTTATAATAAACTTAAACGTGCAGATATTATTGATAGGAATGGAAACTTCTTAGCAAAAACAGTAAGTTCAATCGATATAGGGATCAATCCAACTGAAATAATTGATAAAAAAAAATTATTACTGAACCTAAGATATATATTTCCAAATAAAGATTACAAATTAATAAAATCTAAAATTGATAAAAATAAATTTTTTTGGTTTGAAAAAAAAATATCCGAGGAAAATTATGAAAAAATTATGATGTTAGGTGATAAATCAATTAAGTCTGAAGAAAAATTGACAAGAGTTTATCCTCAGAAAAATTTATTTAGTCATATTATTGGTCAGATCGATGACAACAATAAAGGTATATCTGGACTGGAAAAATCTTTAGATGAAGAATTAAAAAAAGATAAAGATAAAATTCAACTTACTGTAGATAAGAATATCCAGTTTTTAATACGAGAGGAATTGAAAAAATTTAATAAAATTTTTAAAACAAAGGGCAGTGCTGCTATATTAATGAATGTTAATTCAGGTGAAATTATCTCAATAGTTTCACTTCCTGATTTTGACCTCAATGAAAGAATTGAGATTAATGATGTAAATTTTATTAATAGAGCAACTAAAGGCATATATGAATTCGGTTCTGTTTTTAAAACGTTTACTTTAGCTGCTGCATTCAATAAAAAAATTATTGAACCAGAAACTGAGTTTGTTGACTTACCAAAGTCTTTAATGTGTGCTGGTTTCCCAATCAGAGAATACGATAATAGAATACCTACAAATTTAACAGCTGAGCAAATTTTAATTAGATCTGGAAACATTGGTTCAGTTAGAATTGGCCAAAAAATTGGTGTAGAAGATTACAAACTATTTTTATCCAAAATTGGAATAATCGGAAAAATTGATTTTGATATTGAGGAAGTTGGTATACCCGTAAAATTTAGTTGGGGCAAATGTCCTCTTGCTACAGCATCTTTTGGACATGGTATTACGACTACATTAATTCAAGTAGTAAAAGGATATTCAATTATTTCAAACGGAGGTTATAACATAGAGCCCACTTTAGTTAGAGACAATTTACAAACAAAAAAAGAAAAAATTTTAGATAAAGATGTTACTAAAAAGATTTTACCTATTTTAAGGAAAATTGTTGCGACAAAAGAGGGTACAGCTAATTTAGCAGATATTGAAGGGTATGAAATCGGGGGGAAGACGGGAACTGCAAATAAAATTTTAGAAGGAGTATATTCAAATAAAAAGATAAATACTTTTGTATCAGTATTTCCAATATCTCAACCAAAATTTATTTTAGCTGTAATGCTAGAGGAGCCTGAAATTAATAAGGATTACATTTATGAGTATAGGGACGGCTCAAAATTTAAATTAAAAGGAAGTCCGAGAAATACTGCTGGTTGGAATACTGTAGAAGCCACAGGACATATTGTGGAAAAAATTGGGCCTATTTTAGCCACAAAATATAATGAAGCTTATTAAATTATGTATCTCGGAAATTTTATAAAAAACATTGATAAAAAATATAGTAAGATAAATTTTTCAGGCTTAGCTTTTGATAGTAAGAAGGTAAAAAAAAATAACATCTTTTTTGCAATAAAAGGAAATATGTTAGATGGAAATAGATATATTTCCGATGCAATTGAACATGGAGCTAAGATAATTGTCTCTGATAGAAGTTTCAAAATTAAAAAAGAAAACCCAATTTTTATTAGAAATAAAAATCCAAGAAAATTATTAGCTGAATTTTCTTACAAATTATTAAGTAAAAAACCAAAAAACTTAATTGCAGTTACAGGTACAAATGGAAAATCTTCAGTAGCAGGTTTTTTTAACCAGATTTTATATTTGAATAGAAAAAAATCAGCATCTGTGGGAACAGTTGGTGTTCAATTTGATAATAGAATTAAATCAATAGAAAATACAACTTTAGATCCGATTAAATTGACAGAGGTTATCAATGATTTAAATAAAAAAAAAAATAAATAATATAATTTTGGAGGCATCAAGTCACGGTTTAAAACAAAATAGACTTGATGGATTAGCATTTGATATTGGTATATTTACTAACTTATCTCACGATCATTTAGATTATCACAAAAATTTTAAAGATTATTTAAATTCTAAGCTATATTTATTTAAAAACTTAATAAAACATAGAGGATTAATAATTACTGACGCAACAACTCCTCAATTGAAATTTTTAAAAAAAATTTCTCGTCTAAAAAAACTCAAATTATTAACTGTATATAGTAAAAATTCAGATTTGGAGCTTATTTCACATAAATATTTCAACGATCAACAAATTATAGAGGTTAAACTTAAAAGTAATAAAAAAATCATTAGGTTTAAGTTAAATTTAATTGGAAAAATTCAAATCAAAAATGTTCTTATGGCTACTTTAGCCGCAATAAATAGTGGTTTAAATCTAAATAAAGTTAAAAAATTTATTTCAAAGCTTAAGCCTATTGAAGGAAGATTAGAAAATATTGGAAAACTAAAAAATAACAGTAAGGTTATTTTAGACTATGCACACACACCAGATGCTCTTAATACGATTTTAAATAATATTAAGGAACAATTTCCTCAAGCAAAAATAAGATTATTATTTGGTTGTGGTGGGGATAGAGACAAAACTAAAAGGTACAAAATGGGTCTAATTGCCTCAAAATCTGCAGATGTTATTTATATAACAGACGATAATCCTAGAGGAGAAAGTCCTTCAAAAATTAGAAATGAGATAAAAAAAGGTATAATTAAAAAAAAAATAATTGAAATTCCAAACAGAAAATTAGCAATAAATAGTTGTATTAACGATCTTTGTGCTGGTGAAATTGCAATCATAGCTGGCAAAGGACATGAAAAGACTCAAGAATATAATGGCAAAAAGTATTTTTTTTCTGATAGAGAAGAAATTTTGAACTCATTAAATGATAAAAATAAAAAATTGTTTACAGATCAGAGGTTAAATATTATTCAAGAAAAAACAAAATCTATTCCAAAAAATTTAAAATTAAATCAAATATCAATTAATTCTAAAGATTTGAAAAAAAATGATATTTTTTTTGCTATTAAAGGAAAAAAAAATGATGGTAGTAGATTTTTAAAAGAGGCTATAAAGAAAAAATCCTCATTATTGATAACTCATAATTTAGATAAAAAAATTTCTCCATCTAAACAAATTAAAGTAAAGAATACACATAAATTTCTGACAAGATGTGCTCAAAGTTATAGAAATTGTATTGATAGTAATATAATCGGGATCACAGGAAGTTGTGGAAAAACAACTTTAAAACAATTGCTTGGGCAAAGTTTATCTAAAATTGCTAAAACATATTATTCACCAAATTCGTACAATAATAAATTTGGTGTTCCTCTAAGTTTATTAAATTTAAATCAAGACAAAGATTATGGAGTATTTGAATTAGGAATGGATAAAAAAGGAGAAATAGATTTCTTATCTAAAATTTTAAAACCCAATTTGGGTATTATTACTAATATAAGTTATGCCCACTCAAAAAATTTTAAAAATATTGATGGTATAGCGAAGGCAAAATCTGAAATTATCGATAATATTAAAAGTGATGGAAGTATAATTCTTAATAAAGATGATAATTTTTATAAATTTTTAAGCGCAAAAGCTGGTAAAAAGAAATTAAAAATATTTTCTTTTAGCTTAAAAAAAAAAAATTGTTATTCCAATTTTATAAAAGTTAAAAAAGTTGGTAACAAGTTTAAAATTTATTTTTCTATCAACTCAAAAAAATATTTTTTTTATTCCTATTATAACTCAAAAAGTCATATACAAAATTTGTTAGCTTCACTGACAGCTATAAGCCTTTTCTTTAATTTAAGAAATCTTTCAAAAAAAATTTTTTTAAACTTTAATTATCCAAATGGAAGAGGGAATCATCTTAAATTAAAATATAAAAATAAGATAATCAATTTTGTTGATGAAAGTTATAATTCAAATCCATTATCATTAAAAACTGCTTTAATTAATTTTGCGAATATAAAATTGAAAAAAAATACTAAACATGTTGTGCTTGGAGACATGTTAGAATTAGGTAAAAATTCAATCAATCACCACAAATCGATAGCAAAAATAATTAATAGACTAGATATTGATAAGGTGCATATCTATGGAAAACATATTAGAAATACTTATGCAGATTTATATAAAAATAAAAAAGGATTAATTTTTAGCAATATATTTGAAATTAATGAATCGATTTGTTCTTTATTGAATAATAATGATTATCTAATGATAAAAGGCTCCAATTCTACTGGTCTTTTCAATCAATCCCAAATATTAAAGTTAAATAAAATCAATGCTTTATAGTTTTTTATTAGATTTTGTAGATATTTTTAGTTTTTTAAATGTTTTTAAATACATTACGTTTAGAGTTGGTTTAGCCGTTTTCACTTCATTAGCTATTGTTTTAATTATTGGAGGTCCCTTTATTAAAATTGTCTCACAAAAAAAAATTGTAAATCCAATAAGAGATGATGGCCCCGATGACCATATAATAAAAAAAATTGGAACTCCTACAATGGGTGGATTAGTAATATTAATTGGGATTATTTTATCAGTTATCATGTGGGCTGACCTAAAAAATATCTATATTTTATTCACGTTATATATATTGATTTCATTTGGGTTACTTGGAGCAATTGATGATTATAAAAAAATTAAAGATAATAACTCAAGCGGTGTATCATTTAGATTTAAACTATTAAGCCAAATAATTATTTCAATTATTGGTATAAGTTTTCTAACTTACTTTTTAGATTATCAAGAACTTACAAATCTTTATTTCCCATTTTTTAAAGATTTATTTGTTAATCTTGGATGGTTTTTTATTCCATTCTCTGTTTTTATAATCGTTGGAGCTTCGAATGCTGTCAATTTAACTGACGGACTAGATGGTTTAGCAACAGTGCCAGTTATTTTGGTTGCAGCTTGTTTTGCATTTATTAGTTATATTGCTGGTAATATAATTTTTTCTGATTATCTTCAAATTACATACATAGAAGGTACAGGAGAAATCGCAATCTTTTGTGGTTCAATAATTGGCTCTTGTCTTGGCTTTTTATGGTTTAACGCACCTCCAGCAAAAATATTTATGGGTGACACAGGATCTTTGTCGCTTGGAGGATCTCTTGGAGCAATAGGAATAATAACTAAACATGAAATTGTCCTTGCAATTACAGGAGGACTTTTTGTTTTAGAGGCTTTGTCAGTAATTGTTCAGGTAATATCGTTTAAGTTAACTGGTAAGAGAGTTTTCAAAATGGCTCCGATTCACCATCATTTTGAAAAAAAGGGATGGCCAGAGTCAACCGTTGTTATTCGTTTTTGGATAATTTCTATCATACTAGCACTAATTGGTTTAGCTACATTAAAATTAAGATAATGAAAGAAATTTCAAATATTTTTATAGATAAAAAAATTTTAATTTATGGTCTTGGTAAAAGTGGAATTTCAGTAATTAAGTTTTTAAAAAAAAAAAATCAAATTTTTTTATTTGATGATTTTAAAAAAAATTTGATTTCATCAGACCAAATTAAAACAATGCAATTTGATGCAATAATACTTAGTCCTGGAATAGATATAAATAAATGTAAATTAAGCAAATATCTTAAAAAAAATCTAAGTATTATTTACACAGATTTAGATATTTTTTATTCTTTTTTTAATAATAATTGTATTACTATTACAGGCACAAATGGTAAATCGACTACATGTCAATTACTCTATGAGGTTTTAAAAAAACAAAAAATTGATGTAAGATTAGCTGGAAATATAGGCTATCCAATATTATCAATAAAAAACATTAAAAAAAAAACTTTTATAATTATTGAGGCCTCATCATACCAGCTAGAATACAGTAAAATATTTAAATCTAAATATGCAATAATATTAAATATTTCTCCAGATCATCTAGAAAGACATAAAACAATTCAAAAATATGTATCAGCAAAATTTAAGATAATAAAAAATCAAAATAAAAATTGTTTAGCATTAATCAATAAAAATGATGCACGTATAATGTCAGAAATTAAAAAAATAAAATATAAAAGTAAAATAATTAAGGTCGATACTAATCTAAACGACGATATTTTAAAAAATACTCAAAATAAAAATTTTTTATCAAGATCTAACCTAGAAAATTTATCATTTATATTAAAATTATGCGAGATTTTTAAAATAAAAAAAAAGAATTTAATTGAAGTAGTCAAAAATTTTAGGGGGCTTAAGTATCGACAACAAATAGTTTTTAAAAATAAAAAACTACTTATTATAAATGACTCTAAATCCACCAGTTATTCATCATCTATTGAAATTTTAAAAGAAAAAAAAAATATTTATTGGCCAATAGGTGGAATACCAAAAAAAGGCGATAAATTTAATTTACCAAAAATTTATTTCAAAAAAATAAGATGCTATATTTTTGGAAAAAATCAAAAAAAATTTTCATACGATTTGAAAAATAAAATCAGGTTAAAAAAATTTCCTAACTTAAAAAAAGCTTGGATTAAAATAATGCAAGATGTCAAAAAAGATAGGTCATACCATAAAACAATCTTATTTAGTCCAGCCGCAGCCTCATTTGATGCCTTTAATAATTTTGAAGATCGGGGCAAGTATTTTAATCAATTAATAAAAAGATTTAAAAATGTCTGAAACAATTTTTAATTACTTTTCTTATTATAAATGGTGGAAAAACCTGGACAAACTGATTTTTAGTTTAATAATTACTTTTTTTATAATTGGATTATTTTTTTCTCTTGTTTCAACTTCATTAATTGCATCTGACAAGCTAGATACAAATAGTTATTTTTTTTTTTTTAAACATCTTACATTTGTATTTGCTGGTTTATTGATTATTTTCCTTTTTTCTTATATCGAAATTGACACTTTATACAGAATTTCTATTTATTGTTTTTTCATATTCTTTATCTCGTTATTTTTAGTGCCAATAATTGGTGTCGAAGTCAAAGGATCAAAAAGATGGCTAGAATTATTATTTTTACCAAGAATACAACCCATTGAATTTGTTAAACCTTTTTTTATAATTATGCTCGCATTAATTATTTCTAATCAAAAAATATCCAATTATTTTATAAAATTCATATTTTCTTTACTTGTAACATCTTCGATTGTTTTGTTATTGATTTTGCAACCTGATTTAGGCCAAACATTATTAATTGGTTTTATTTGGATATCTTTAATTTTCGTTTCGGGAGTCAATTTATATTTTTTAATCTCAATTTCTACAATTGGAATTATTTCAATGGTATACGCAATTTTTTATATTTCAAAATTTGAATATATAAAAAATCGAGTGTTGTCTTTTTTTGATAAAGAATATGGAACTCACAATTTTCAATCAGATAAAGCTTTAGATTCAATTAAAAGTGGTGGTTTTTTTGGCAAAGGAATTGGTGAGGGTACATTGAAAACTAGGGTTCCTGAGGCACATACTGATTATATAATTTCAGTCATTTCAGAAGAGTTTGGGGTAATCATGATATTGTTAATACTATTTTTGTATTTAGTATTTTTATATTCAGTATTTAAAAAAGTTGAAGGAGAAAATGATAATAAGACAAGATTAATTTTAATCGGTTCTGTCAGTTTGATATTATTACAAGCAATGATTCACATAGGTGTAAATATAAGATTATTTCCCACTACTGGAATGACCTTACCATTTTTAAGTTATGGAGGTTCATCAATTATAAGTGTCTCAATTTTATCAGGAATAATCTTAAATTTGACAAAAAGAAAAGTTTAAATCTAAAAGTGCAAAAAATATTAATTACTACAGGTGGAACAGGCGGGCACGTGATACCTGCTAAAATAATCAAAGAACATTTAAAAGACAAATTTGAAATATTTATCTCAACTGATGTAAGGGGGTTAAAATTTTTATCAAAAGATAATGATAAAACTATAGTAATTGATACTCCAAGATTTGATTCTACTATTTTTTTACCACACAAGATTATTAAATTAATCTATCTTATTTTTAGGTCACTGTTTTTTCTAAAAAAAAAGAAAATTAAAAAAATTATTTCAATTGGTGGATACATGTCTTTACCTATGATCATATCAGCTAAATTTTTGAGATTGTCGATTTTCTTATTTGAACCAAATTTGGTTTTAGGAAGAGGAAATAAATTTTTTTTGAATTTTTCAAAAAAAATATTTTGTTATTCAAGTAATTTACTTAATTTTCCAAAAAAACATGCCTACAAGATAGAGTTAATAAACCCTTTAGTTTTAAAAACTTTTTATGATTCAAAAAAAGTAACGAAACAACACGATAATAAATTTTGTTTTCTAATTTCAGGTGGAAGCCAAGGAGCAAAAGTTTTTGATGAATTGATAAAAGATGTTATGAAAAATATTTCAAAGGAGCATCTAATTAAAGTTATTCAACAAACAAGTAAAAAAAATATTCCAAATCTTAAAAATTTTTATGACTTGAATAACATTGAAAACAAAATATTTGATTTTGAAGAAAATTTTATAAATCTAATAAACATGTCTGATCTCTGTATTACACGAGCAGGAGCAACTTCACTAGCAGAAGTTTCTATTTTAAATAAACCTTTCATAGCTATA
>MDTD01127366.1_pt1 | contig 11960 bp, 13 predicted proteins | sample 811221 | NCBI WGS metagenome assembly MDTD01 (sample SAMN05326646, study PRJNA326480) | marine metagenome | isolation source: seawater | place: Pacific Ocean: South West | collected 2011 | reverse complement strand
TCCTGCAAAACAAATTCTATTCTGAATTTATCAAAGATAAGGATTTAGATATTTCTCTTATTGAGAAATTTATGATTTTTGATTTTAAAAATTATCTTTCAAATGACATCCTTGTCAAAACAGACAGGGCCTCAATGTTTAATGGAATGGAATTAAGAGCTCCTTTTCTAGATCAAAGAATTATCGAGCTTTCAAAACAAATTCCAATCGATAAAAAAATAAATAAAAGTAAAACAAAGATAATTTTAAAAAGAATACTTTCAAAGTATTTACCTGAAGAAATCATTTACCAAAAGAAAAAAGGATTTGATGTTCCATTAGCGAAATGGTTGAAGGGGGAATTGAAGGACTGGGCAAACGATATCCACAATTCTTCTATAGGGTTTGAAATTCCACACGAAAAAAAATATCAGGCTTTTTTTCAAGATCATATGATTAAAAATAGAGATTTCTCCGAACATCTCTGGCCTTACTTGATGCTTAAAAACTGGATTTTAAATAGGAAATGAAAGGAATAATTGCATCTAATACTTCATGGTCGATATATAATTTTCGTTTGAGTCTGATCGATCATTTTGATTCAAAGGGAATTGAAATTTCTACGATCACATCTGATGAAGAATATAGCCATAAGATTCCGGCAAAGAATTTTCCTTTTTTGCCAAATCCTAAAACTTTGAATCTATTCCTAATTTTTTCTTCTCTTATGAGAACTTATTTCTTTCTGAAAAAAGCTAATTTTGATTTCCTCATGACCTTTACTGTCAGAACTTCAATAGAAGTAGCAATTTTAAATATTTTTATCAGGAAACCTTTATTTATGACAATAAATGGATTAGGGATATTAAATAAAGGAGAAAATTCGTCTTTGGGGTATTTATTAAGAAATATCTTGAGAATAATTATTCCTATTGCAAAAGTGGAAAAACTTTTCTTTCAATCCAATCACGATTTAGAATTCTTCATTGAAAATAAAATAATTCCCTCAAACAAAAACACACGGATTGTAAATGGCACAGGCGTTGACTTAAATTTCTTCAAGCCTGCCATCATATCCTCAAAAAAACCAATGAAATTCTTACATTTTTCCAGACTTTTAAAATCTAAAGGTGTAGGTTTATATCTTGATCTTGCGAAAAAATTTCATAACGATAGAGATTTAGAATTTTATCTTGCAGGCAATTTTGATGAAAATGATAAGGATTCTTTTGATCCTAAATTAATAAAGAAATACTCGACTGAAGGCATAATTTCTTATCTAGGATTTATAAATAATATTAAAGATGAGCTAAAAGAAATTGATTGCGTGATCTTTATGAGCACTTATCCAGAGGGAATACCAAAAAATTTAATTGAGGCATGCTCACTTGGAAAAATAATAGTGACATCCAAACAATCAGGTTGCCGTCTTACTGTGGATGATAGACAAAACGGATTTTCAATTGAACCAAGCTTAGAAAAATTAGAAGAGACAGTTAAGGTCCTTAAAAATATGAGCGAGAAAGATTTAAACATCATGAAAAGAAAAAGTGTTAAATTAGCTCACGAAAAATTCGATATTGAAATAATTAATAAAATTTATTCAACTGAAATATCAAAGCTTATAGATGACTCAAATTAAATCATTAGTCAAAATAGGGTTAATAGCTTTTATTCTCGCCTTAACCTCAGCTTTATGGGCTAAATACATTGCTACTCAGTGGTTTGCCAGCGATGCTACTGTTGAATTAAATACTGATTTTGCAGACAAGCTCAACAGTATAGTTACCTCAAATCCTCTATCCTTATTTTTGCCTGGAGCTAGTCAAATTAGTTCTTCTTCTGGAAAAATTAAAAAGAAACTTTTATCTAGGCCTTTTTTATTAAATTTAGAAGATAAATATATTCTACTGCCCGAAATTTACTCAAAAGATTGGAATAAGATAAAGAATAAATGGAAGGGTGGAAATATTAAGGACATAGAAGATCTAAGGTCTTATTTGAGCAAAAACCTTTATGTGGAAGATGATATTGAATCAGGGTTTGTTGATATATCTATCCTAACTAATGACAAATACCTCTCCCAAAAAATATTATCAGCTCTAATAGATGGAATTAACTCCTTTGAAAAGGAGAAGTTTAAAATTTCAGCAAATAAAGTATTAAGTGCAGCTACAGATAAACTAAATAAAAAAAATAATACATTGTTCAATAATGAGACTTACTCTCGATTAATAGAAACAGAAAGCAGGAAGTTACTTCTATCAGAGACTCAAGATGATTATTATCTAAAAGTCTTAGATCCTCCAAATCTTGCAAAATTTAAGGCTAAACCAAAAGCTAGAAGTTACTTTATAGTTACTTTCGCACTCAGTTTTGGATTTATTGTCCTATATCAAAATAGAAAGAAAATCATTGAACTAATCAAAAATGACCTTATAGGGAAAAGTACTTAAGTAAATAAAATTACATGATTTTTGATAAGTATATAAATGATCTTCATATTCTTAGGACAAAACTGAGGCGAAATAAATCATTAACGCCAGAAGAAAATTGGCAAAAAAACCCGGTAGATCTAGAAGGAATTGAATTTCAAAGTTGGTTTGATACAACAGAGTCAGAGGAAAACTCAATTAATCAAGCCAAGATCGATTTTGACCAAAAAATATTAAAAGGCTTAGATTTACAGAATAAATTTAATTCCTGCGAGATAGGTTTTGGAGGAGGCAGATTGATGAATCAGGCCTCGAAACATTTCGAATGTGCAAATGGAATAGATATTCATGAAAACTTTAGAGCTACTTCAGAATTTTTAAAGAGAAATAATACTAAAAACTTTAATTTATTTCATTTTGATAAAAGATTTGATATTCCAACCATAGACCTATTTTATTCTTTCATTGTCATCCAACACTTCTCAAGTTTGAAAATTCTTCAAGAATACTTAGATTTAATTCAAATGAAGTTATCAGATAATGGAATTGCAGTCCTATGGTATGGAAAGTTATCGACTCCTTTTTGGGGAGACTATTATGTAGTCCCAAGTAGTAAGTTTAGAAGGAGGGAATGTAGTTTATTCATTCATCCATCCTTTATGGAAAAGATATGCTCGGAATTCACAATCATTGATCATCAAATAAAAAATTTTAAGGATCCAATAAAAAAAATTGGTCACAGTATGCAGTCTAAGATCGTCATCAAAAAGAAAAAAGATTTTTAATGAGGTCTTTAAGAAAAATCTTAAAAAAAATTATAAATTTCTTACTTCTTCAAAGCTTTAGGCTTTCTAATAAAAATAAACGGTATGGAAAGAAAATCGTTGTTTTTTTTGATCCAACTCTTGGGATCGGAGATATATTCATGTATCGCAAAACATTAGAAGATATTTTAAATAAAGGCTATCAATTAGAAGTCATTTCAAAATTTCCTAAAATATTTAGTTCAGATCTAATTTGGAAAGAAATAGAAGAAAAGGATTTCAATAAAGCTTTACTAAATATCGCTAGCAATAATGAATTAATTTTTATTCCTAAACTATCAGCAAAGTTATCCCTTTCAGTCATATTGAGTCTGCTGTTTCGTGAAAATTGCTTCGTCACTGATTTGAATAAAAAGAAGTATTTTTCAGGAAAAGATATTAAAGAGTATAAAAATAAAAGTATTTCTCAAAAAGGATTAGAAATTTCCTCTAATATCAAAATCATTAAGGGAGCTGAAAAAAATATAGAAAAACTAAAGCTTAATAGAGTTGATTTCAACTTAAATTTAAACAAATATATTGTTTTCTCCTGCAATGGCACTGAAAAAATAAAAATGATGAAGCACTCTAAATGGCTAGATATTTTCAATCAAATAGATAAAAAAATAACAGTAGTAATTATTGGAAGAGGAGAAGATAAAATATTTAATGATGTTTTAGTTCAGGAAATTACAAAAAAAGGCCAAAACTTTTTAGATCTAACTAATAAAACAGACCTTCACCAAATGTTTGATGTAATTCGTAATTCAGAGTACGTAGTTACTACAGACTCAGGCCCTCTTCATGTGGCTCATTATTTTGGAAAAGAAACTTTAGCACTTTTCGGTCCCTCAGATCCTGAACTTGTGCTTGACTCAGATTTTGTTGGCAAGGTAGTAAAAAAATCTGATTGTGATTGTACTTTTGAAGAAGTTAAGAATCAGTTCTGCCCTGTTCATGATGGATGTTGCCTAAACTCAATAAATGCACGTCATGAATTTGAAAACTTTATAAGTAACAGGATCTAATTTTTCTATTTTTTAAAGAAATGAGAAATTTTTACCACTGAGATATAATTCAACTCAATTTCATGATTAATATAGTTACTGAATCAATAAAAGAGCATATTCAGATAGTTAATAAAATCGATGAGGAGACGATTTTATCAATAAAAAATGCTGCTTCGATATGTGATCTTTCATTAAAAAAAGGCAATAAAATTATGTTTATCGGTAACGGGGGCAGCGCAGGAGATGCTCAACATCTTGCTACAGAACTAATTGTTAGGTACGAAAAGAAAAGGGGACCTTTAAGAGCATTAGCTTTGACTACAGATACAAGTTTAATCACAGCTTGTTCAAATGATTTCAGTTTCGATAAAATTTTTTCTAGACAGATAGAAGGTCTTGGCAAAAAAGGAGATGTTTTATTTGCTATATCCACCTCGGGTAAAAGTAAAAATGTTATAGAAGGCTGCAAAACTGCAAACAAAATGGGGATAAAAGTAATTAGTTTGACAGGAAAAAGTAAAAGCACTTCTATTAATAAATATTCTGACTTAGTAATAAGAGCTCCATCACATAAAGTTTCTAGAATACAAGAATGTCATATTATGTTCGGCCAAATAATATGCGAATTGTTGGAAAAAAATATCAAATAATCTATGTCAATACTTGTCACCGGAGCCGCTGGATTCATAGGTTTTCATTTAGCCAAAAAATTATTGGATGAAGGTCATGAAGTTAAAGGTTTTGATTCACTTAATAATTATTACGATATAAACCTTAAGGAAGCACGACTTAATTATTTAAAGCAGCACGAAAATTTTTCCTTCACCAAAGGTAACTTGGAAGACAGTGAATCACTTTTTAAAGTTGTAGATAAAAATATTGATACTATTTATCACTTAGCAGCTCAAGCAGGGGTGAGATATTCTTTAAGCAATCCTACCTCATATGTTGATTCAAATCTTTTGGGATTTGTAAATTTAATGGAAACTATAAAAAAAATTGGGTCTATTAAACATACCATTTTTGCATCATCAAGTTCAGTCTATGGGCTAACAAAAAATGAAGTTTTTAAAGAAACTGATGAAGTAAATCATCCAGTTTCTCTTTATGCAGCATCAAAAAGAGCTAATGAATTATTCGCACATTCATATTCCAATATGTATCAAATGCCGCTAACGGGCGTGAGATTTTTTACTGTTTATGGTCCGTGGGGTAGGCCTGACATGGCTTTATTCAAATTCACTAAAGCAATAATTGAAAATAAGCCTTTAGATTTATTTAATAATGGAAACATGTCTAGAGATTTCACTTATGTTGATGATATTGTAGAAGGATTATTCTTACTCAAAAATAAAATACCATTTAAAAGTTTAGAAGATCAACTTGCTTGTGATGAGGGATACGCTCCCTTTTCATTGATTAACATAGGATGTAGTAATCCTATCGATTTAATGAGATTCATAGAGATCATTGAAGAAAAGATTGGTAAAAAGGCCATCTTAAATCCAAAACCAATGCAAAAAGGAGATGTCGAAAAAACCTTTGCCAATACGGATAAACTAAATGAACTCACAGGTTTCAAGCCAAAAATAACCGTAGAAGAGGGAGTTTCTAGATTTGTTGATTGGTATTTAGAATTTTATAAAAAATAATGAAAATTGTACTTATAAGCGGAGGATTTGATCCTATTCATTCTGGTCACCTAAAATACATTGAGGAAGCGAAAAAATTAGGAGATAAACTTGTAGTTGCTTTAAATAGCGACAACTGGCTAGTAAATAAAAAAGGAAAATTTTTTCTTCCTTTTTCAGAAAGAAAAAAGATTTTAGAAAGCATGGCAAATGTAGATGAAGTTATTGATTTTCTGGATGATGAAATGGGCAGTGTAATTAATGCTCTAAATGATCTAAAGAATAAATACCCTAAAGATAATATAATTTTTGCCAATGGAGGAGATAGAATTGAAACAAATATCCCTGAATCACAAGTTGAGGGAATTACCTTTGAATTTGGTGTAGGAGGATCCTCCAAAATTAATTCAAGCTCATCTATTCTAGATAATTGGAGCAGCTACAGAGAAGAAAGGGTTTGGGGATATTTTCAGACCTTTAAAACAGATAAGAATCTCAAATTAAAGGAACTAGTCGTGAAAGCAGGAAAGGGAATTAGTTATCAAAGGCATTTCGAAAGATCTGAAATCTGGTTTGTGTCAAAAGGAAAATGTAAAGTTAAACTGAGTAAGAAAGACCCTGATAAATTCGATGAAAAAATATTAGAAATAAATGATTTAATCAAAATTGATAGAAATGATTGGCATCAAATAATTAATCCATTTGAAGAAGACTGTCATTTAATTGAAATTCAATATGGTTCTAAAGTTATCGAAGATGATATCGAAAGACTTTATTTCTATGAGGAAAACGATGGTTGAACATGATTTATCATTTCTTTTGAATAAACTTTTTGGTGAAAATTATTCTGCTGCACAAAAAGAACAATTCATTTCTTCTATAAAAAATTCAGAAGATAAAAACTTTTTGCCTTTGGATCAACTTTCATCTTACTCGGAGGATGATGATCAATTAAAAATTTCATCAAGTTTCTCCAAAGAATGGGAAAAATACGATGATATTCTTCCAGAGTACCAAAACGAATTTGATAACTACTTTGATATTGTCCCCGATGATATTTTTAATGAATCTGAATATGTTGCAGATATTGGATGTGGAAAAGGGAGATGGTCAAAAGAATTTTTGAAGAAAAATTCAAGTGCGAAAGTTATTTTAATTGATCCATCTGATGCAATATATGTAGCAATGAAGAATTTAAAAGAATACTCAAACAGGATCCTTTTTATAAAAGCTGATATTACCAAGATAAAACTAATGCCAAAGTGTTTTGATTTTATTTTCTCACTTGGAGTGATTCATCATATTCCAGGAAACCTGCAAGAAAATTTAAAACAAGTTGTTTCTTTGTCGAATAAAAATCTTATTTATCTTTATTATTCTTTAGACAATAGGGGAAATTTATACAAATTAATATTTTCCTTAGTAAATTTTTTGAGAATGAATTTATCAAAAATCACAAATGAAGGAGTAAGATCAATTTTGGTGAAATTTTTAATGATCTTTTTATACCTCCCTATCATCTTTTTTATAAAACTTTTGAATTTTTTTGAACTTGAAACTTCCCGAATACCTCTAAATTATTATGCTAATAATCTATCGATTACCAGAATTGAGCAGGATGTATATGACCGATTCTTTACTCATATTGAAAAAAGAATATCAAGAAAAGAAATTATGCACTTTGCTAAAGAAAATGATTTTGATATTAATGTTTCAGAAATTCAGCCATTTTGGCATTTCTTTTTATCTAGAAAATGAAAAAACTTAGAAAAGCAATCATCCCGGTAGCAGGATTGGGCACAAGAATGCTTCCAGCTACAAAAGTAATCCCAAAAGAAATGCTTCCCATAATTGAAAAACCAATAATTCAATATGTTGTTGAAGAAGTTATTGATGCTGGTTTCAAAGATATAATTTTTGTCACTCACTCAAGTAAAAACTCTATTGAAAACCATTTTGATAGAAGCTTTGAACTTGAAAGCACTCTTGAAAAAAGAGTTAAAAGATCCTTGTTGAAAGAAATAAAATCAATCACAAAACTTAAAGTAAATATATCAAGTATAAGGCAACCAGAGGCTCTTGGTCTTGGACACGCAATTCTTCAAGCAAAGGATATTGTTGAGGATGAACCTTTTGCCGTAATTTTGCCAGATAGAGTGATGAGTCCCTATGAGCCAAACTTAGAGAAAAAAAATTTATCCTTTATGAAGTTAGAATTTGAAAAGCTAAACTCCTCTTTGATACTTTTTGAAAAAGTTTCAAAAAAGGAAGTTACGAATTATGGAATTGCAAAACTTTCTAAATCAAATGAAAAAAATTTAATGGTTCTAGATGACATTGTAGAAAAACCAACTACCGAAAATGCTCCCTCAAACTATGCAGTAGTGGGCAGATATATTTTTACTCCAGAAATCTTCAATGAATTAGAGGCGATGACAAAGCATAAAAAGAATACTAATAAAGAAATTGAGTTGACTGATGCCGTGAGAGGACTTTTAAATAAGGATAGAAAGGTATTTGCTGCTTTTTTGCAAGGTCAATGTTTTGATTGTGGAAATCCAATAGGATACTTTAAATCTATAATTGATGTGGGTCTCACTCATCCAGAATTAAAAAAAGAATTCCGTAAGGTTATCAGCAAATCTCTTAAATGAGCATAATTTCAAATCTATTAGAAAGATTCAAGAAAAAAGAAATTTCTTACATAACTTCTGATGATGATTTAAAGATTAAATTAAAAAATGTAAATAAAGAGTATTTAATTGGTATTGATACTGAATTCACTTGGAGAAATACCTATTTTCCTGAACTGAGTCTAATACAAATAAGTACATTGAAAGAGATAATCATTATTGATTGTTTATCCATAAAAGATTTCAACGGACTACTAAAAATTTTCAAAGATGAACGAATTATTAAAATTTTTCACTCTGCAAGAGGTGATATTTCAGTTTTAAATACCTCTTTAGGTGCAAAATTTAAAAATATTTTTGATGTACAACTGGCAGAAAATATTTTGTTTCCAGAAGAAAATCTCATTAGTTATAAAAATATAGTTAAAAGATACTTTTATAAATCTATTTCAAAAGGGGAGACAAATTCAGATTGGAATAGAAGACCATTAACGCAAAGCCAAATTTCTTATGCTTCTGAGGATGTAAGATATCTTATTCATATTAAAAAAAATCAGGAAAAGAAACTTACTCATCAAGGCTTATCAGAAAAGTATAATTTTATTTTAAGGAAAGAATTAAGTGCCGCAGAAACAAAATTTGGAGTTCTTCGATATGAGAGGTTCAAAAAAAAGAAGAAGAATCTCTCTAAAGAAGAAAAGGATATTTTTTTTTGGCGAGAGAATCTTGCTGCAGAAAAAAATATTCCTCCCAGCTTTATTTTCAAAGACAGCAATTTGAAGAGACTAAAAGAGGTTATTTATACAAAAAATTATTCTGAATGTGTTTGGATAATCAAAGATGCAAATTTCAGAGAAAATTTCTTAACAATTTTTAAATGATATTATTTTTTTGGTTCACATATCTTCTTCTTTCATTGCTGATTTCTGTTTTAGTAAGAAGGCTATTCAAAAGTAGGGGGCTAAAAATATTTTTCTTCTCTCTTATTTTATCTATATTGATTTCTCCATGGTTTTCCACAATGGGACAAAATAACCTATCACCTGTAATTTCGATCTTTTTTATGGGAGTTTTAGAGGGCGATCAGATTCTAACGATGAGATTATTGAGACCTTTTATTACAGTCTTCTTTATATTTGCAATTCTTGATTCTCTTTTTTATTTTTGGAAATCTAAAACTTAATTATTTCCATTTTGCTTTTAAAAAGATCGACAATTCCTATACTATTCTTTCCTTTAAAAAAGCCAGCACATTCTCCTGGATTAAAAACACTACAGTTATTTATTTTTTCATCTCTAAATCTGTGCGTATGTCCATGAACAATGATATCAGCCTCATCAAAATGGCTTTCGTCTAAATCATTTGGGTCATGAACTATTATTATTTCTTTTTCGGCAATTGATAGTTTTTTTATTCCATCATCAAATGCAAAATTATTATCCCTGCAAACCTTTTGCAATTCTTGTTTGTCTCCCTGATCATTGTTTCCAAAGACACCCAAAAGGGGGATTTCAAGTTGCTTGAACTCAATCAAAGACTTTGGAAGGGTAATGTCACCAGTATGGACTACAAAGTCTAAATTACTCTTGTTAAAAATTTCACAGATATTTTTGATACTGGCAAGATTATTATGAGTATCCCCAGTTAAACCAAACTTCAAATGGAGTTAATTAACTTTCTCTAAAATATGTATTCCGCAAGCAGTTCCTAGGCCAATTACATGAGTCATCCCAATTTTTGCTCCCTCAACTTGTCTTGCGCCAGCTTCTCCTCGAAGGTGAGTACAAACTTCATAAATATTTGCAATACCTGTTGCACCAAGAGGATGTCCTTTTGAAAGCAAACCACCAGAAACATTGACTGGTACTTTACCTCCAAGTTCTACATGACCTTCATCAATCATCTTCCCTGCTTCACCATCTTCACATAAACCAAGATTCTCGTAATGAAGCATCTCTGCTGTAGCAAAACAATCATGAAGTTCTACTAAATTTACATCTTCAGGACCAATTCCTGCTTGCTCATAAGCATCTTTAGCAGCTAATCTGGTGCAAGCATTTACATCAGGCATAACAAGATCTCTATCAGTATATGGATCACTTGCCATTGCTGAAGCTCTTACCTTAACAGCTCTTGACATTCCAAGTTCTTTAGCCTTTTTCTCCGATACGAGCACAGCTGCAGCTGACCCATCAACATTTACAGAACACATAAGTTTAGTATTAGGATAAGAAATCATTTCAGCATTCATAACCTCATCTAGCGGAGTCTCAATCTGATACATTGCTTTAGGATTCATAGTCGAGTGATGATGATTTTTCACTGATATTTTTGCGAATTGTTCAAAAGTTGTTCCATATTCCTTTGCATGTTCCATACCAGCTTCAGCAAATACACAAGGCATAGTGCCAGAGCCCAGAAGACCTTCTTTAGGTATGCCGTCTCCTCCACCAGCACCACCAAGAAGCCCCTTACCCATTTGTTCGACACCAACAGCAAGAACCACATCATACATTCCTGCCTTTATAGACATCCAAGCCTCTCTAAAAGCTGTAGCTCCAGTTGCACAAGCATTAGCAACATTCACAACAGGCATTCCGGTTTGACCAATTTCTTGAAGTATTCTTTGACCAACCATTGCATTAGCTTGTCCCAAATTTCCGCAATATAGAGCTTGCATATCTTGTATGCCTAAACCCGCATCATCCAGAGCCATTAAAGCTGCTTCGGCACCAATATTTGGCACGCTTCTGTCTGGAAATCTTCCAAACTTGATCATATCAACACCCATCACATAAACATCACTCATAATTTTCTCCTTTTAAGCTGGTTCAAAGAAATAACTTAGGTAAGAATTTCCTTCTTTGTCTTTTCTACCTAAAGCATCGCCATAAGTTATTTTAACTGGCATATTAAATTCTATTTTATCAGGATCTGGATCAATATTAATTAAATTTCCTTTAATTGTTCCCCCTCCATCAAGATCTACTATTGCAGAAATGTATGGGACATCTATTCCAGGAAAAGATCTGAAAACTATTGCATAGCTATGCAAAATACCTGTCTCAGATAATTTAATAACTTTCATTTCGTCTCTTGCAAAACACTTAGAACATACATTCCGTTCACCCAAATAGGTAGCTTCGCATTTTTTGCAGCGATAACCCTCTAAGTAAGGATCTCCATCATCAGGAATCTTTAAATAATTAACTACAGGCAGTGGCTTTGTTTCAGACATGTTTCCCCCGATAAAACTTATCCATGTACAATTATTAAACCATAGCAGTGCATAAAAATTAAGAAAAAATGAGTTTAATTGGAGGAATTGTCGGCGGGATGATTGGATTCACTTTGCTTGGACCTATTGGAGCTCTTGTTGGGAGCGTTATGGGTTCAAGAATGACAAGGCAAGCAAAATCTAGAAGAAATCCAAATAATTTAGATCATCAAGTAGCTTTTTTTACAGCT
>MDTD01101732.1_pt1 | contig 11962 bp, 8 predicted proteins | sample 811221 | NCBI WGS metagenome assembly MDTD01 (sample SAMN05326646, study PRJNA326480) | marine metagenome | isolation source: seawater | place: Pacific Ocean: South West | collected 2011 | reverse complement strand
GATTAAATTGGCCATGTATAAGAGTAAATTTAGACAGTCATATAAGTAGAATAGATTTAATTGGAAAAGATGCGATTGTTATTAAAGAAAATAAACAGATCACAGAATTTAAAGAAGGTATTTTACCGTGGTCAATTCAAAATCCTATAGCATTAGTTTTTGATGAATATGATGCTGGCAGACCCGATGTTATGTTTGTCATACAAAGAGTGTTGGAGTCAGAGGGAAGCTTTACTTTATTGGATAAAAATAAAGTTTTAAGACAAAATAAATATTTTAGATTATTTGCTACTTCAAATACTATTGGTTTAGGAGATACAAGTGGACTTTATCATGGCACTCAACAGATAAATCAGGGGCAAATGGATAGATGGAATATAGTTACAACTCTAAACTATTTAGCTCTTGAAAAAGAGATGGAAATTGTTTTGTCAAAAAATAAAAATATGAATAATTCAAAAGGAAAAGAAATAATTTCTAATATGATAAAGGTTGCTGCATTAACTAGAAAAGGATTTATTGCAGGTGATATATCTACAGTTATGAGTCCAAGAACTGTTATTCATTGGGCTGAAAATAGTCAAATTTTTAAAGATATAGGATATTCATTTAGAGTAACTTTCTTAAATAAGTGTGATGATGTTGAAAAAAACATTATAGCTGAATATTATCAAAGATGTTTTGGAGAAGATTTGCCTGAGTCATTGATAAATATTCAAATTTAAATGAAAAAAGACGAAAATTTTAAAGAAAAATTTAAACAAGCTTTAATATCAACTGTAAGAGCTATCTCAGAAGAAGTTAATAATAAAAAAAGTAAAGAAAGGAATAATAATAGTTCAAAAAATTATAACTTTTTTGAATTAGATAACTTAAATAACAAAAACGATTTTTTAAAGTTTAGAGCAGAAGCGGATTCTGAGGCTTTAAAAAGGAAATTTTCTAATAAACAAATTTACTTAAAGAATTTACCAACAAAACCAACATTAAAGGCTTTGTATAATACATCTGAGAAAATAAGGTATGAAAAACTTGGAACAAAGATTTTAAAAGGCGTTAATCAAAACTTGATTAACAACTACAATTATAAAATTAGCTTAAAAAGAAAAGATCAACTGAATTCAAAAGAAGACACAACTGTTACTGAAGCCTTTGAGATTTATATGCTTAAAAATTTTTTTAATATTAAGACTAATAATTTATCTGAAAAAATATTAAGTTTTTGGGAAGATGAATTCAGAAAAAGTTTTGGAAAACACTTAAATTATTTAAAACAAAACTTAGAAAATCAAGAGCTTTATAGCGATAAGTTTGTTGAAATTTTAAAAGAATTAGATTTTTTGGAAAAGGATGAAGAAGAGAAAAATGAGCAAAATGAACAAGAAAATGATCAAAGCAACCAAAAGAATGCTGACTCAAACGAAGAGACTAGTGAAAACCGCGATGAAAATGAGACTGAGAGTCAGTCTACATCTGAAGCTGATTTAGATGTAAACGAGTTTAGAATGGAAGAGCAGCTTTTTGATACTGAAAGTGATCAACAAAGTGCTGAAAACATAATTCAAAAGTTGAATAATACAAAAAGTGAAAACGAATATAAGATTTTTACAAAAAATTTTGATGAAATAGAAAAAGCAGAAAATTTAGAGGATGCGGAAGAAATATTAAAGCTAAGAAAGAATCTTGATCAACAATTAGTAAACTTTAAAGATTTAATTATTAAATTAGCTAACAAGTTGCAAAGACAACTTATGGCTAAACAAAATCGATCTTGGGATTTTGACTTAGAAGAAGGATTGCTAGACAGTTCAAAGCTACCGAGAATAATTATAGATCCTTATAATTCCCTATCATTTAAAAAAGAAAAAGATCTTGAGTTTAAAGATACTGTTGTAAGTTTATTAATTGATAATTCAGGCTCTATGAGAGGTAGACCAATTACGATTGCTGCACTTTGTGCTGATATATTATCTAGAACATTAGAAAGATGTTCAGTAAAAGTTGAAATTTTAGGTTTTACAACAAAAAATTGGAAAGGTGGAAAATCTAGAGAGTTTTGGAATAAAAACGGAAAAATCAAAAATCCCGGACGTCTTAATGACTTAAGACATATAATTTATAAAAGTGCTGATAGCCAATGGCGTCAATCTAAAAAAAATTTAGGTCTAATGCTTAAAGAGGGAATTTTAAAAGAAAATATAGATGGTGAAGCAATTATGTGGGCTTATAATAGATTAAAAAAAAGGAAAGAAGAAAGAAAAATTTTAATGATAATATCTGATGGTGCTCCAGTAGATGATTCGACTTTATCTGTAAATTCTGGTGATTATTTAGAAAAGCATCTTAAAAAGGTAGTGAAGTTTGTTGAAAGCAAAGATGATGTTGAAATATTAGCTATAGGTATAGGGCATGATGTATCCAGATATTACAACAGAGCTATTAAAATTACTGATGTTCAAGAATTAGGAGATGTGATGATTGGAGAATTAAGTAACTTATTTAAAAATAATAAACATCTTAATTAGATTGCTAAAAGATCCTTATTTTTCCACTTAATTATAACCTCTGCTCCATTTCTTGTTATTGAGTTTCTGCATGTAACTTTTGCAAAGTTTCTCTCAAGTAATGTACCTCCAATAAATATTCCTAGTCCTAATCCAGATTTTTTTGAGAAATTTTTCTTCTTTGATCTTATATAAGGCTCACCAATTTTATCTAAAATATCCTTTGGAAATCCATCTCCATCATCCTCTACTATTACTTCTGTTGTTTCACTATCAGAATTGATTGTAACAAAAACTTTTTCTTTAGCAAATTTGTTTGCATTTCCTATAAAATTTCTAAGTCCATATATAATTTCTATAGATCTTTTAAATTTCACTGGATTTGTGTCTTGCTTATTAAGAAAAAAAAATTTTTTTTTACTTATACTTTGGAAAGATCTAATAATTTCATTAATGTAATTTGATAATGTAAGTTCATATTCAATAAATTCATCGTCAATATCTGGATTAATTGAGAGTTTTTTTAATATTTGATTACATCTCTCAACTTGCTCGGTTAATAAAATAATATCTTTTTCTATATCTTTGTTTCCTATTAATGATTTTGATAATTCTTGAGTAATTAATTTAATTGTAGATAGAGGAGTTGCTAAAGAATGTGCTGCGGCTGCGGCTTGTCCACCCAGTGAAACTAGTTCGTGCTCTTTAGCTATTAATTGTTGAATTTTGTCCAGTGCATCCTTTCTTAGGCTTGACTCTTGTGCAAATATAATTGCAAAAAAGTTTAAAAAAAATAGTGCGATAATTAAAGATATAGGAATAGAAAAATAAAAATATTCACTTATAGATGTTCTATCAGGCAAAGGAAGATTCGTCTCCTCGTAAAAGAAGGTAAGCACAATAATGCTTAATAAAGTAAATAAAATTAATATAAAATTTGTTTTTCTCTCAAGACTTAAAGATGCAAAAACACTAGGAATTATTAAAAATACGATAAAAGGATTAAGAATACCACCAGCAAAATAAAAAAGGAAAGTTAGTTGTAAAATGTCTAATACTAGAAAATTAAAAGCTGTTCTATTAGATAATAAGTTTTTTACATAAAAACTTGCTAAATAAATATTACTTATTGCACCAATTAATACTATGGTATTTGCCTTTATGAATGAAAATTGATACTCAAATATAAAAGCAGCAACGTTAATAGCCGCGAATTGTCCTATAATTGCTATCCATCTTAAATTTATATAAATTTTTCTGTTTAGAGAATAACTTTTAGAATTATTTAAAAACTCCATTTAAATGTCTAAATTTGAAACATTTATTGCTTTGTCTACAATAAAATCCTTTCTTAGTGAAACATCATTTCCCATCAAAGTATATATTAATTCTTGATCTCTTTTTGGGTTAGTTTTTGAATATTCTACTTGTAGCAAATTTCTAGTTTCTGGATTTAATGTGGTATTCCACAATTCAATTGGATTCATTTCTCCTAAACCTTTGAATCTTTGAATATTTAGTTTTGATTTTTCCTCACTTAAAATTTTTTGGTAATCTTTACTTTTTTTATTTAATTTTTTTAGATCTTTTGCGTTATTTAAAATATATTTTTCTAAATCTAACTCATCCTTTATATAGATGCTTTTAGTACCTTTGCTAATTTTGAATAGCGGTGGTTGAGCTAGATAGATATTTCCATTTTCTATAAGCTTATTAAAAGGCCGATTGTTAAAAAATGTCAAAAGTAAAACTCTTATATGAGATCCATCGACATCAGCGTCGGTCATAATTATTATCTTTCCATATCTGAGGTCGCTAATGTCAAGTTCCTCAGCTTTAGGGTCTAGTCCTAAAGCATTAATTAGTGTAACGATTTCGTTTGATGACATCATTTTTGACAATGATTTGGTCTTGTAATCTATTGATTTGCCATTTTTTCCATTTATCTCGGTAAAGGTATTTAATATTTTTCCTCTTAGTGGAAGAACAGCTTGGAACTCTCTATTTCTTCCTTGTTTTGCTGAACCTCCGGCAGAGTCTCCCTCAACAATAAATAATTCAGTATCTTCTTGTTTCGAACTTTGACAATCAGCGAGTTTGCCTGGTAATCCTGTAAGTTCTAAAGCCCCTTTTCTTCTTACGCTTTCTCTAGCTTTTCTTGCAACATCTCTTGCAACAGCTGCTTGAATAATTTTTGCCAATATTGCTTTTGAAATAGATGGATTTTGATCAAACCAAATTGATAACTTTTCATTAATAAAATTTTCGACAATATTTCTTACTTCTGAAGATACTAATTTATCTTTAGTTTGAGATGAAAATTTTGGATCTGGAATTTTTATTGACAATACACATGTTAAGCCTTCTTTGACGTCATCCCCGGATAAACTTACTTTATTTTTTTTAAGCAAATTTTGATCATTTGCATATTTATTTATTACTCTTGTAAGAGCACTTCTAAAACCTAAAAGATGTGTTCCACCATCTTTTTGATAGATGTTATTTGTAAATGGGTATACATCCTCACTATATCCTGAATTCCACTTTAAAGAGCACTGAATTTCTAAATTATTTTTAGTACCTTCCATATATATAGGTTTTTTGAAAAGATCGTTGTCATTTTTATTCTTTAAGCTTTCTCTTTTAATGTCTAAAAATTCAACAAATTCTAAGATTCCTCCTTCATATCTAAATTCAATAGATTTTGTTTTTTTTACAGTAAAATCATTGAGAATTATTTTAATTCCTTTATTTAAAAACGCTAATTCTCTTAATCTTTTCTCTAAAATTGAAAAACTAAATTTTGTTGATGAAAAAATATTTTTTGATGGAGTAAAATTAATTTCTGTACCATTTTCCTTTGATTTACCCACTTGCTTAAGAGAAGATTTTGCATCTCCATTTTTAAATTCTATGAAATATCTTTTACCATCTCTGTTAATATTTAATTTAAGATTTTCAGAAAGGGCATTTACAACTGAAACACCAACACCGTGCAATCCTCCAGATACTTTATAAGAGTTATGATCAAATTTTCCTCCTGCATGCAGTTGGGTCATAATAACTTCGGCTGCAGATTTTTTTTCACTTTTATGAATATCTACAGGTATGCCTCTTCCGTCATCTTTTACAGTTATAGACTGGTCAGAATTAATGCTTACTACTATGTTTTTACAATGACCTGCTAGCGCCTCATCTATGGAATTATCAACAACTTCATAAACCATGTGATGAAGACCAGTTCCATCATCAGTATCACCTATGTACATTCCCGGCCTTTTTCTAACAGCCTCCAGGCCTTTAAGGACTTTTATTGAGTCAGCTTCGTAGTTTTTTAATTGAGAAGACATTGGTTTAAGTAAGTTTTTTATAACATCTTTTAGATTTTTGACAAACTGACATGAAACAACTGCTCTAATTTGCATTGATAATCAATGTTAATTTGATCAAAAAAAAAAAATTAAATTACTTTTAAATAAAACCTTAAAACTTTAATTTTTTGGCGGAGAGAGTGGGATTCGAACCCACGATAGAGTAAACCCTATACACGCTCTCCAAGCGTGCGCCTTAAACCGCTCGGCCATCTCTCCATTTTTTTAAAAATTACAATGTATCAAAAATTTATTATGATTAAATTAAGTTATTTTTTAAATAATTCATTATACAATTTAATATCGTAATAATTATATTTTTCGATTAATCTCTTTTGGTCCTCAGAAATTGCAGTATACGTATTTCGATTTATATGAGTAATTTTATTGTTTGTTAAATTGAGTTTTCTACATAATTCTATAAATGAATTATTAAAATCCTCAAATTTTCCAACAAATTGAAAGTTCTTTAAATTTGTAATAGCTAAATTATAAATCTCCTCGTTAACATTTTCAAAAGGGAAGCCACTAAAATACTGACAATACATATTCCTTGCTTGGTAGGAATTTATTAATAAATCTACTAGACTTTTTTTTGCTAAATTATGACCTGGCACGAAATCGTGTTTTTTGAGCATGTTATAATAAGAATAAACCCTGTGTATTGGATCTCTAAGAAATGTAATATATTTATAATCTTTGGGTGAACATAGAAGAGACACGGGATTATGTTCGCTTTTCTTTTCAAAAATATAAAAATTATTTAAATTTTTTTCAAGATGATCTCTTATTGATGCGCCACCTGTTTTAGGTACATGAATAAATGTTATTTGATTTTTATTAAATCTATAATCATTTCGATGATAATTAAAAATATAGTTTCTTCTTTTTTCATCGAGATTTGTAAGAGATAAAGTATCAATTTTTTTTAATAATATTGAGAATATTTTTCTATCAAAAATTCTTGTTAATTTGTTAAAAATAAATTTCATTCTAATTCAATAAATTTCCAAGGCCAAGTTTTATAATTTGTATACGTTTTAAACCAAAAAGATAAATATCTTTCTGCTAAATATGCATATAGTCTTTTTGTATCATAACCTTTAAGTTCATTAAATTTAAATATCTTCTCACATTTAATTAGCCATGAAAATAAATTATTAAACCATTGATTTGCGATTTTTGGTTTTGCTATAAACATTATATGAGGGTTAAAAGATGTTGATGTGCTTACAAATTTTCTAAACTTTTCACGTTGACTTATATCAAGCAGATCTATAGCTTTATTAAGATTTCCATATCCATGATGCATATCAAAATGTACTCCAATTGTCTGTTTATTTTTATCGAAAAAAATAAGAGGATTAATTAAAATGTTTTTAAAACCCCTTTTTAATAATTTCATTTTATTCATTTGATTAACGTTTATTTCTTCGCAGATAAGACTTTCGTAGTTTTTCCAATTATTATTTGGTTCTATTAATAAATGATTACTAAAATTTTCATTATTAATTTCTATATTAGATGAATTCAAATTTACCCAAAATCTTCTTTTTTGACAAAAACCAATCCAATCTTGACTGTTTAAATTTAGTCTGTTCTTCCAATACCAATAATGGAATGTTAATTCAGAATAATACTCCTCTTTAAAAAAAATATTATTCCCCGTATCACATCTTAAATAATTATCTGGAAGATTTTCTTTTCCTACAGAACATAATGTATATTGAAACTTTTCTAAGGATTTAATTGCTTTATTTGTGACACAATATATTTCTAGCTTTGACATTGTATATTAATACATTATTTTTAATTTAAATATAAACAAAAATAAAATTCATAAATGGAAACATCTAATAAAAATTTTTGTCTTATTTTGGGCTGCACCATTGATCCAAACCATATTCAAAATTTGGTAAGAAAAGATAAAATTTTAAGACTAGAAGACTATAAAATTTCATTAAAGAAGTGGTTTAAAAATAATTTTTTAGAAAAAATTTTAATTGTTGAGAATTCTGGATATGATCTCTCTGATTTAGTTAAGATATCTGAGCCATACAAAGATTCTAAAAAAATAGAATTTTTGTCTAATAATTTAAATAATTCATTCGATCCTAAGCTTGGTAAAGGATATGGAGAATCAATAATACTAAATGAGGCTGTAAAAAATTCTGTTCTTTTAAAAGACTCAGAAAGTTTTGTGCATGTATCTGGCAGATATTATATTAAAAATTTTGATAATTTTATAAAAGAGTTTATTTCTTCTAATTCAGATATATTTTTAAATATAAGTGATAATCTAAAATACTCTTCAGCAAATATATATGCTGGTAAAAAGATATTTTTAACAAATTATGTTTTACCGGAGTCTCAAAAAATTAACGATTCTAATAATTATTTTTTTGAAAATTGTATTGCTTCCGCAACGCTAAAAGCAATTTTGGATAATTACAAATTTCAAATCCCAACCACATATCCAATCATAGATGGCATTATTGGAACAAATAATAAGAAATATAAATATAATATTTTTCAAAAACTGAAGCTATTATTTTTTGGGAAACTTAAACATTTTTTATTTAAAACAAAAAAATATTAGATTCTTATGAAAATTTACGATTGTATTACATTTTTTGAGGAAGAATTTTTATTTGACCTAAGACTTAAGATACTAAACAAATACGTTGATTACTTTGTTGTATGTGAGTCTATTTATAGCCATAACGGAGAGAAAAAAGGACAACTATTCAATCCAGATTTATATAAAGAATATAAAAGTAAAATAATTCACCTAATTTTAGATGAATTTCCCAATAACTCGTCTAGATGGCAAAGGCAAGATTTTCAAAGAGATTTTATTATAAATGCTATTAAAAATGCTGATGAAGACGATTTAATATTATTCTCAGATAGCGATGAAATTCCTGATCCAGAGAAAATTACAAAATTAAATTTTAAAAAAAAATTTTTTTTATTTGAGCAAAAGCATTTCTGTTACAAATTTAATGTTATTAACTCAACTGAATATTTGTGGGAAGGCACAAGGGGTTGTAAAAAAAAATATTTAAGTTCATTTAATTGGCTTAGAACAAAAGTAAAAAAGAAGAATTTACATTATCCCTTTTGGAGAATTGATAAAGAAAAAAATATTGAGCTAGTTACAAACGGTGGTTGGCATTTTTCTTATTTTTTGTCACCTACTCAAATTGCAAAAAAAATTAATTCATCTCCACATGAAGAATTTATAAATGAAGAGAATTTAAATTTACAAAAAATTGAGGAAAAAATTGCTTCTTTGTCTGACCCGCTGGGAAGAGAAAAAATATTAAAAAAAATAAGCGATAGAGAAATATTACCAAATGAGGTTAAATCAAATCCTGATCTTTATAGTAAGTGGTTTATTTAAGTTTCTTTACTTATTTTCAGGACACCAATAAATGCTTCCTGTGGAATTTCTACTTTACCAAATTGTTTAGACCTAGCCTTACCTTTCTTTTGTTTATCAAGAAGTTTCCTTTTTCTGTCTCTCGCGCCACCTCCATGAATTTTTGTTAATACATCCTTTTTAAAACCTTTTATTGTTTCTCTCGCTATAATTTTTCCTCCAATAGCAGCTTGGATGGGGATCATAAAGTTATGTCTTGGAATTAAATCTTTTAATTTTTCGCAAACATCCCTGCCTACACTTTGCGCAAAATCTTTGTGTACCATCATGGCTAAAGCATCTACAGATTCTGCATTTACAAGGATAGAAAGCTTAACTAAATCACCTTCTCTGTGACCTAATATTTCATAATCAAAACTTGCATAACCACTTGTCATAGATTTAAGTCTATCGTTAAAATCAAAAACAACCTCATTTAGTGGTATTTCATAATTTAAAACTGCTCTATTTCCTGAATAACTTAAGTTAGTTTGTATACCACGCTTGTTTTGGCATAGTTTTATTATAGATCCAAGATATTCATCAGGTGTAATTATAGTTGCTTTAATCCATGGTTCTTCAATAAATTTTATAAGAGTGGGATCCGGAAGGCTAGATGGATTCTGCAACTCAATTACTTTTTCGTCATTTAAATAAACTTTATAAACTACACCTGGTGTAGTTGTAATTAAATTAATATCGAATTCCCTCTCTAATCTTTCAGTAATGATCTCTAAATGTAACAATCCTAAAAAACCACATCTAAAACCTAATCCTAGTGCAGAAGATGACTCGGCTTCAAATGAAAAACTGGCATCGTTTAATTGAAGTTTTGCAAGACCATCTTTAAGCTTTTGATAATCGGAACTATCAACAGGAAATAATCCACAAAATACAACTGGTTTACTTGGTTTAAATCCAGGTAAAGTTTTGTCTAATGGTTTATTTGCTTCACAAATTGTATCCCCGACTTTGGTATCAGAAAGATTTTTTATTCCTGTTATTATAAATCCGATTTCTCCTGAATTGAGCTCATTTATATCTTTTGGTTTTGGGGTAAATACGCCAACTTTTTCAACAATATACTCTTGATTAGTTGACATCATTTTTATCCTCATATTTTTATTTATTTTTCCATCGATAACTCTAACCAAAGTAACAACCCCTAAATAAGTATCATACCAGCTATCAACCAATAAACATTTTAGATTATTATTTTTATTGCCTTTAGGAGGAGGGAGATTATTTACTATAGCTTCTAATATATCAATTATACCTTCGCCAGTTTTTCCTGAACATGGAATAGCGCTGTTAGTATCTATTCCGATTACATCTTCAATTTGCTTTGAAGTTCGATCTAAATCAGATGCAGGAAGATCAATCTTATTTAATACAGGTATTATTTCATGATTCATATCTAGGGCTTGATAAACGTTAGCAAGTGTTTGGGCCTCAACTCCTTGGGTACTATCAACTATTAAAATTGAACCTTCGCATGCATATAAAGATCTACTTACTTCATAACTAAAATCAACATGGCCTGGTGTATCTATAATATTTAAAATATAGTTTTCTCCATTTTTTGACTTATAATTTAGTTTTACTGTTTGAGCTTTTATTGTTATTCCTCTTTCTCTCTCTATGTCCATTGAGTCTAAGACTTGAGCTTTCATCTCTCTATCTGTTAATCCACCACATTTATGAATAATTCTATCAGCAATAGTAGATTTGCCATGATCTATGTGAGCTATTATTGCAAAATTTCTAATATTATTGATATTGTCCATTAGGATCTTAGTTTTGCATTAGTTTTTTCTTCAACTGATTTAATAATTCTATTTGAGATGTCTGATAAATCATTTTCATTTAGAGTTTTATAATCAGATTGAATCGTTACTTTAATTGCAATAGACTTTTTATCTGACGGAATATTTTCTCCCTCGTAAACATCAAATATCTTAATATTTTTTATTAATGATTTATCAGTTTTTCTAATTACATCTACTAGTAGTTGGGCTTTTACATCTTTGTTTACTAAAAAAGCAAAATCTCTATCTGACTTTTGATAATCTGATAACATCAAGCTTTCTTTAATTTTTTTATTATGAGATTTAAATTTCACCAAATTTTCTAAAAAAATTTCAAAACCATAGGTTTCAAGTGTTATTTTTGGATGGATTTGACCGAAATAACCAAATAAATATTGATTATCTTTAGATGCAATTGAACCAGATATACCAGGATGATAATAAGAGGGTGTTTTATCATCTAATAAAATTTCGTCTTTATCTATACCAAGCTCAACGAGTGTTTGCATAAGATCTTTCTTTATTTCAAATACATCTAGATGATTATCTCTTTTATTATCTTCCTCATCATAAAGTTTTTTTTTAATTCCGCATACCACTGTGATCTGATCTCCGGGTTTATTGCCAGTAAAGACTGGACCAATTTCAAAAAGGGATTGATCTTTAAAACCTCTATTTAAGTTTTTCTCCAAGTAATTAATCAAATTTGGATACAATGAGTTTCTTAGCACTCCTAAATCTGAACTGATAGGGTTAACGATTCTTATAGTTTTAAAATTTTCTTTAAACTTATCATTAATTTTTTCATCGCTAAAAGACCATGTTATAGTCTCATAAAAACCTTTAGATGCAACT
>MDTD01078717.1_pt1 | contig 11962 bp, 13 predicted proteins | sample 811221 | NCBI WGS metagenome assembly MDTD01 (sample SAMN05326646, study PRJNA326480) | marine metagenome | isolation source: seawater | place: Pacific Ocean: South West | collected 2011 | reverse complement strand
TTTTTTGGTTCTTTGGCCAATGGTGTATTCGGTTCAAGTAAAAAACAAGAGGAAGAACTTCGGCGATTGGAACAAGAGGTTCAATCATTAAATGAACAGACAAACGGCTTAACGTCTGAAATAAAAGGTAGTATGTTTGATTCAATGGCTATTCAATCTGGCATGAATATTGATTCTGATGTGTCGCGATCCAATCATGCAACTCTGGAAAATAATCAGATTGATGATCGGTCAAAGTTAAATATGAAAAAAGCTGAAAAATTACATAGAATGAGTGAGCTTAGAAAAAAGGGAGTAAAATAAACCATGAGATTTTATGAATCGTCACCTACACTTGATAAAGAACATGAGCAGTTTGAAAAAGATATTGCGGAATTTAAGTCTGGGGTATTGAATCCCATTAAGTTTAAAGCGTTTCGAGTGGCGCATGGTGTTTATGAGCAACGTCAACCGGATACCTACATGATTCGGATTCGTTGTGCGGCGGGTGGTATTACCCCCACACAATTAAAAAAGGCATCTGAAATTGCGGAGCAATATGGGTCTGGTGAGGTTCATTTTACAACACGTCAAGAAATTCAAGTGCATGATGTTCGAATTGATGGTGTTATGCCGACGATTCGTGGTTTATTGGAGGTCGGGTTAAGTACCAAAGGTGGTGGTGGAAACACGATTCGTAATATTTTAACACCGCCGGATTCAGGGATTAACCCGAACGATGAGTTTGATGTTGATCCTTATGCAATGGCATTAACAACGCGTATGATTAATGAAGATGATTCTTGGAATTTGCCTCGAAAGTTTAAAATTAATTTTTCAACCAATGCTGAGGATACAACTTATACACAGGCGACATGTTTGGGGTTTGTTGCCAAAATTAAGGATGGCCAAAAAGGATTTGAGGTTTATACCGCAGGTGGTATGGGGGCCAAGCCGATGGTCGGACATCAATTATTGGACTTTATTCCTGATTCACATGTGTATCATGTCACTCGTGCATTAAAGATTATGTTTGATAAGAATGGCAATCGACGTAGTAAGTATTCGTCTCGAATTAAGTTTTTGTGGAAAAAGTTGGATCGAGATGAGTTTTTACGATTGTTTCATGAAGAGTATGACAAAATAAAAGATGATTTATCTTTGGCTCTGGAATTGCCGGAGGTTAAAAATGAGGCGGTATCTTCAATAGATTTAGTCCCAGAAGCTGGTTCTGGTGATGATTTTGATTTATGGAAGAAGCGGTATGTGACGCCACAGATACAAGATGGTTTATGCTCCATTAAATTACCTCTTCAATTGGGTGATCTAATTCGGGAGGATGGAAAGGTTTTATCGGAATTTTTGATTCATTTTGGTGATAATTGCATTCGTTGTGATCGCGCTCAAAATATTCGCTTAAGAAATATTCCAGAAGCTTACTTAGGGAATGCTTATAAAGTGATTACAGGGTTGAAGCAAACCCTGGTTAAACATGCACAATTTGTTGGAAATATGATCAATTGTACCGGTGCTCAAACGTGCAAGTTGGGCATTTGTTTGCCTCGTGGTTTATCGAAAGCTATTCGTGAGGAGTTTGATCAAACCAGTTTGGATTTAGATTCAATTCCAGAGTTTCGTTTAAATATGTCAGGATGCCCGAATACGTGTGGTATGCATCATATTGCTGATTTGGGTTTCTTTGGAAAAGTGGGTCGTAATGATGGCAATATGTACCCATCTTACAATGTTTTGGCTGGCGCTCAAACAGGTGCAGGAAAGACCAAATATGCTGAACGGCATGGGGAGGTAGCTGCCCATCATATCCCATCGTTTGTTAATGAGTTTTTGAGTGTTTATATTGATCGAAAGAAAGGCAGTAAATATTCTGATTATTCCTCATTTTTAAATGAAGAGGGCATTGAGTTGATTAAAACTTTATGTGACAAATATAAAGACGTTCCTTCGCTTGAAGAGGATGCAACCTTTTATACTGATTTTGGTGCTAAGAATAGATTAAGCTTGGATGAAATTGGTACGGCGGAGTGTTCGGCTGGCCTTTTTGATATGCTTGATTTGGATAAAAAGATGATTAAAAAGATTCGTAAGCAATTGGATGATTCTCCAGAAAATCCAGAAGCATTGGTATCTAAAGTATTATTTCATGCATCCAGAATGTTATTAGTTACACGTGGTTTAGATGCTAAAACTGATGAGCAAGCGTATCAATATTTTGAGAAGCACTTTATCACTACTGGATTGGTGGACGAGAAATTTCGCTCATTGATGGCACTGGCCATTGCCAATGATGAGGCCCTTATATTTGATCAAAAAGACCTGGTGTTTGGTTTGGCTGATGCTGTGAATGAATTGTATGATAACATGGATGATTCGTTGCGATTTAAAACATCTTCAGGAGATGTTATCGATGAGTCTGCAACGACTGATTCGGATATGGTTACCAAGGACTTTAGAGGTGTTGCGTGCCCCATGAACTTTGTGAAAACAAAATTGGCATTGGAAACGATATCAACGGGTGATCGTCTAACGGTTCTTCTTGATGATGGCGCTCCTATACAGAACGTCCCCAATTCAGTTGAATTGGAAGGGCATAAGGTTTTGTCTAAATCACAAGTTGATGGTTATTGGGAAGTTTTAATTCAGAAAGCATAACAATAACAATGGAATCCAAACGGCGTAGCTTTTTAAAAGTTATATCTTGGCGTACCACGGCAACCCTGACCACCATGCTGATCTCATTTTTTATTACTGGAAATGTGGATATGGCATTAAAAATAGGGGTGTTTGAGGTTGTGGCTAAAATTGCATTGCAGTATCTTCATGAGCGGGTATGGACAAACATTAAATTTGGGCTTCGTACTGTATCTAAGGATTATCAGATATGAATCAAAAAAAGTTGGATGCTCTCAACCAAAAGTTCGCTAAGGTGTCAGCTGAAGAGGTGTTTCAGTATGCGGTTAGAAAATTTGGCAAGAAATTGACATTGGCCTCTAGTTTGGGTGTTGAGGATCAAGTTTTAACCCATATGTTTACGAATGAAACGGATGGTGTGGATGTGTTCTTATTGGATACGGGTCGATTGCCGCAAGAAACTTATAATGTTATTGAAAAAACAATGACACAATATGCATTTACGTATCGTGTTTTTTTTCCAAACACGACGGCTGTTGAGCAAATGGTTTCTGAACATGGGCCCAATCATTTTTATCACAGTCTTGATAATCGAAAGGAATGTTGCAATATTCGTAAAGTGGAGCCTTTAACTCGAGCGCTTGATGGTTACCAGGCATGGATCACAGGCATTCGGCGTGCACAATCCGTAGATCGTGCCATGACTCCTTTTTTTGAATGGGATTCTGTGAATGATTTATTAAAAATTAACCCACTTATTAAATGGTCCAAGGATGATGTGTGGGATTATGTGAAGCGACATGATATCCCTTACAACGTCCTTCATGATCAAGGGTATCCTAGTATTGGGTGTGCGCCTTGTACACGGGCGATTCAACCCGGTGAAGATGATCGTTCTGGTCGCTGGTGGTGGGAAGAAGCGGTTAAAAAAGAGTGTGGATTGCATGTTAATTTAAAGGATAAGAATCAATGAATCAAAAAACATTAACTCACCTACAACAATTGGAAGCGGATAGTATTCATATTATGCGTGAAGTGGTTGCTGAAACAGAGCATCCAGTGATGCTTTATTCCATTGGGAAAGATTCTTCTGTATTGCTTCATTTAGCAAGAAAAGCATTTTATCCAGCCAAAATTCCATTTCCAGTCATGCATGTTGATACGACTTGGAAATTTAAAGAAATGATTGAGTTTCGTGATAATCTAGCGAAAGAGTATGACCTTGATTTAATTGTTCACATTAATCAGGAAGGGGTTAACCAGAATGTTGGCCCATTTACACATGGGTCAGCCGTTCATACGGATATAATGAAAACCCAAGCGTTACGTCAGGCGTTGGATAAATATCAATTTGATGCGGCGTTTGGTGGGGCAAGGCGTGATGAGGAAAAGTCCAGAGCCAAAGAGCGTATTTTTTCATTTCGTTCAGCGCAACACCGCTGGGATCCTAAAAATCAACGCCCTGAGTTGTGGTCGCTTTACAATACAAAGAAAAAGCCGGGTGAATCGATTCGTGTTTTTCCATTGTCTAATTGGACGGAACTTGATGTTTGGCAGTACATATATTTGGAAAATATTCCCATTGTTCCTTTGTATTTTGCGAAAAAGCGTCCGGTGGTTTTTCGTGATGGTATTTGGATGATGGTGGATGATGATCGATTAAAATTAGAATCAGGGGAAACGCCTCAAGAAAAATTGGTGCGTTTTCGAACCTTGGGTTGTTATCCATTGACGGGTGCCATTGAGTCCAATGCTGCAACATTAACCGATATTATCCAGGAAATGTTACTCACCAAGACATCCGAACGCCAAGGCCGTTTAATCGATCAGGATAGTGGTGCATCCATGGAAATTAAAAAACAGGAAGGGTATTTCTAATGTCACATCAGTCTGCATTAATTGAATCCGATATATTGGGTTACCTAAAAGCTCAAGAACATAAAAGTTTATTGCGGTTTATTACCTGTGGGTCTGTGGATGATGGAAAATCAACTTTGATTGGACGATTGCTTTATGAGTCCAAGCTGATCTATGAAGATCAATTGGCGGCATTAGAAAAAGATTCCAAAAAAGTTGGGACACAAGGCGAAGATATCGATTTTGCACTGCTCGTGGATGGTTTGGCATCGGAACGAGAGCAGGGAATTACCATTGATGTGGCGTATCGTTATTTTTCAACGGATAAGCGAAAATTTATTGTGGCGGATACACCAGGCCACGAGCAGTATACCCGGAATATGGCAACGGGTGCATCGACGGCTGAATTGGCCATTTTAATGGTGGATGCTCGTCATGGCATTATGACGCAGACCAAACGGCATTCCACGATTGTTCATTTATTGGGGGTTGATAAAATTGTATTGGCCATCAATAAAATGGATTTGGTGGACTACTCTCAATCAACCTATGAACAAATTTTGGCTGACTATCAGTCATTTGCTACAGAAATTGGAATCAAGGAGTTTACAGCAATTCCAGTGTCTGCCTTAAAAGGGGATAATATTACGGCGCCAAGTCGCACCATGGATTGGTATTCAGGTCCTAGTTTAATTGAGTTTTTAGAAACCGTGCCATTAAATACGGTTGATGAAATGGAGCCCTTTTCCATGCCTGTTCAGTGGGTGAATCGACCCAATTTAGACTTTCGGGGCTTTGCAGGTCAAGTGACCACTGGAAAAATTTCAGTGGGCGATACGGTTGAAGTTTTACCAGCAAAAGTGAGCAGTACCGTGAAGTCCATTGTTACATTTGAAAATGAGTTAACTGAGGCTCAGCGTGGGCAGTCCATTACCATTACATTGAATGATGAAATAGATATTTCAAGAGGGGATGTATTGGTTGCAAAAGACACAAGTGCCGCGATTGGAAATTGCTTTTTAACCACGCTGCTTTGGATGAATGAAGACGAATTGGTTCCAGGGAAATCCTATTGGATTAAAACCAGAGCGAAATTGTTATCAGGAACCATTGAGAAACCCAATCATTTATTGAATATTAATACGTTAGAGAAATGTGATGCAGACACATTGAGATTAAATGAAATTGGTGAATGCATTTGTCATTTTGATCAAGATGTGGCCTTTGAGCCATATAATGAAAATCCACATTTAGGTAGTTTTATAATTATTGATCGACAAACCAACAATACGATTGGAATGGGACTTATTAAACAAAGTGTTGGTCAAGAAAGTTGGGCGGATCGCCATGTCGCGGAGCGAAATAAATATTGGAGTTCAGGTCAGGTGTCTTATTTGGACCGATCGCATAAAAATCAACATCACCCCATGCTTATTGTATTAACGGGGCATGTGACTCGTGAAGACTATTACAATGTTGGAACGTTGATTGAAAAGGCGTTGTTTGATCAAGCGATTCAGGCCTACCGTTACGGGTTTCAATTTTTACGTTTGGCGGATGCCGATGCCGTGTCTATTTCGGAATTGAGGCAAGATATGTTTCGTCAATTGTTGGATATTGGTTACGCTTTTATGGATGCGGGGATGGTGTTTATCACTGCCATTCGTGGCTTAACGGCGATGGAGGCTCAGCAACTAAAAACCATTAATCAGCCTTTTGAGGTATTGATTGTTGATTTAGAAAAACCATCATCATTGGCTGATTTTCAGTGGTCTGAAACGGTTGTGCCAGATATTATTCACCGGTTGAAGGCGTAGTTTTTAATTTATGCCATCGAGGTTTGTATTATTTGTGATGATGAAGAAATGGCATTAAGCTTATGACTTTGGATGCCTTAGAGTTACAGGTATTAATTAAAAAGGCTTTATTTAAATCTCAAAAGGGTGTGGATTCTTTTATTGCATCTGCAACGATTGATGACGCGTTTTTAAATCTTCAAATCGATACTGATGGTTTTGATTCAAAACACGCGATGAAGTTGGCCCTTCAGTTGACGTTTTGGTCCGTATTGAATGGTGGTGGCCCATTTGGTGCTGTTATTGTTAAGAATGACCGTATTATATCCTATGGGTCGAATCATGTGGTCAAGCATTCAGATCCAACGGATCATGGTGAGGTGAATGCTTTGAGGCGTGCCTTTTTACATGCCAAACAGTCCGATGTAATGGGGGCAACATTGTTTACAAGTACGTATCCATGCCCCATGTGCTGTGGCTTGGCCATTGATTCTGGCATTGATCAGATTGTCTATTGCAATACGGAATTGGATGCGGAAACACATGGTGGCTTTAAAGACCAAATTTTTTGGGAAAAGGTTAACACTGTTGCTCAAAGTCAAGCGTCATCTTTGACTCATTTTAGAATGGATGGGAACTCGATTGTGGTGTTACCAGACAATGGGGAATCGTTGGATATTGTTTTGCGTCGTTATTGTCAGGTCCATGGCGTTGAGCCAAAGGGGTTGCGGTTTGATTCGCATGTTGAAAACATTGCATTATCGCTATATGAGTATACGGCGTTGCATTGGGCTGGTGTAGACTTGCCCAAGAGTGTTGGCATAAAATCATTCAGTTTACCTAAATTTGTGCAAGATTGTGACTTTCAACATGTTGGGCAATCTATTTTTCAATTATTTAAACAAATAGGGGATGATTATGGTCAAAAGTGCTAGTTGCTGGGTGGCTTCTTTTTTGTTTATCCTATGGTAAACTAAATTCAATGACACCATGTGAGGTAAAAATGACAACACTAACGGAATTAAGATCGGGGATGCAACTGATTTATGACGGTAATAAAGTATATACGGTTACCGATGATGTCGCCCAACAATTTTCAGCCGGTGATCAACTGGTATTTATTCGTGGCTTTGATGCTCCGATTATTATTCCAAAAACATCCATTGATTTGGTGGACGCTGATATTAAGGCGGCAACGAATGGTTTTTACGCATTATCTCAAGTGAGTGATGATGCCATTAATGATTTTTATGATGCATTTTCTCGCAATTTAAATGACGATGCCATTTGGTCCAATATTCAGGCTGTGAATGATGAGGATGTGGCGGCGGCTAAGGCTAAGGGGCGTTCGGTAACCCGTTTAATTGCGGATGATAAATGCCGTCAAAATATGGTGGCTGGTTTATTGGATTTTAAGCGTCAACAGGTGCAACGGGTATCGGCTATTTCAGAGGTTCATCATGAGGGTTGGTCTGTGGATTTATTAAAGAGTCCGTTGGGTGTCGTAGGCTTTGTGTTTGAAGGTCGGCCCAATGTGATTGCGGATGCTACAGGGGTATTAAAAAGTGGAAATTCTGTGGTATTTCGTGTTGGACGGGATGCTTTAGCAACGGCACGTGCCATTGTGAATGAGGCCTTGGTTCCGGCCCTTGATTCTGTTGGTATTTCTAGAGATGCGATTCGTTTGATTGAATCACCCGAACGATCCACCGCATGGGCGTTATTTTCCAATCCGGGCTTGAACCTGGCGGTTGCTCGGGGGAGTGGGGAAGCGGTGCGGATGTTGGGTGGAATTGCTCAGCAATATGGTATTCCCGTGAGTCTGCATGGCACGGGAGGTGCGTGGATGATGACCAATGCATCAACGGATTTGGGTCGTTTGCACGATGCAATTATTGGTTCATTGGATCGCAAGGTATGCAATACATTAAATACAATATGTATTTTAAAGTCTGAGGTTGAAGCTCAGCTTCCAGTGGTCTTAAATGCATTAAAATGCGCAGGCGAGGCCTTGGAGCAACCGTATAAAGCACATATTGAACAGTCATCGACGTCTTATTTTTCTGAGGATGATTTTAAAATCAGCGTTTCTGTTGAGCGTGCGGCAGGGGTTCAAAATGAAGCACAGTTTGAATTGATTGATGAAGCTCAGTTGGGTATTGAATGGGAGTGGGAAAAAACACCAGAGGTAACACTGGTGGTGGTGGATCGTTTGGAAGATGCAATTCGCTTGTTTAATGCGTATTCGCCCCAATTTGTGGCCAGTTTAATTACTCAATCGCAGTTGGAGTTGGTTCGTTTTTTTAACCAAGTAAATGCCCCTTTTGTTGGCAATGGCATGACCCGATGGGTGGATGGTCAGTATGCGCTGAATTCACCTGAGTTGGGATTATCCAACTGGGAAAATGGTCGCTTTTTGGCACGATCCGCCATTTTAAGTGGGGATAGTGTGTTTACAACACGCATTAAAATGAACCAAGTGGTATCGGAGTTGAAGCGCTAATGGGGATTATATTCATTGTTCGTAATGTGTTGGGTGAGCTGATTGTTTTTTTTGATTGGTTATTTCAGCCCACCCAAGTGAAACGCTCGGCCGATGCTCAGGCCCGGTTGGATCAACAATGCCAATCGTTATTGGTGTATGAGTTTCGTCGCTGCCCTTTTTGCGTGAAAGTGCGCCGTCACATGCGTCGCTTGAATCTTCGCATTGAGCGCAGGGACATTAAAAAGAACCCGGAGTATCGGTCTGAGTTAATGGCTGGTGGTGGAAAGACCATGGTTCCTTGCCTTAGGGTTGAATCTGAAGACGGGGTGGAGTGGTTGTATGAATCGACCGATATTAATGCCTATTTAACATCCATGGTGAATGCCTAACTTTTTTTATGAGTACTTATACAATTACTGAGTTGCCGTTATTGATTTCCACGCCATTGGAATGGGCAACAAAGGTATTGGCTGACCCCATTGATTTATTAAATGATCATGCTCATTTGGAAAAAAAGGCGGCAAATAATGCGATGGATATGCTCAATCGTTGGCCCACCAATCCGCCCCCTGCGTCGTGGGTAGCGAATATGATTCATGTGGCCAAGGATGAAGTTGAGCATTTGCATGTGGTAAATAAGCTTTTGGAACGCCGGGGTGGGGTGATGAGTAAATCCCATAAAAATGCCTATGCTGCGGCATTAAATGGGTTGATTCGGTTGGGGGAGGGGCACAAGGAGCATGTGGACCGGTTATTGGTATCGGCGTTGATTGAGTGTCGGAGCTGTGAACGGTTTGCCTTGTTGGCTGAGGCCAGTGACGGTGTGGATGATGAATTGCACCACTTGTATTCAGAGTTATGGCGGTCGGAGCACGGACATTATGCGGTTTTTTTGGAAATGGCGCGACTTATTACCTCAGAATCAATCGATGAGCGTTGGGCGTTGTTTTTAGAAGAAGAGGCTAAAATCATTCAACAACAACCTTTTTCATGCTCCATGCATGGATGGGTTTAGTTATTCCCCTTATTCTTCTCGATGATACTAAAAACATGCTTTAAATTGCATTGGCATTGCGTTACATTAAAGGTATGCAATACCGTCGTTTAGGTTCATCCGGTTTACAGATAAGTGCCTTATCCTTTGGGTCTTGGGTGACGTTTTCCAAGCAAGTCGATGAGGATGTTGCTTACCAATTGATGACTCATGCCTATGATCAAGGGGTAAACTTTTTTGATAATGCCGAAGTTTATGAGCAAGGTCAAGCCGAAGTATTGATGGGTAGGGCCATAAAAAAGGCAGGCTGGGGGCGAGATACTTATTGTGTGTCATCCAAGGTGTTTTGGGGTGGTCAGAAACCAACCCAACGGGGGTTATCCAAAAAGCATGTGCATGATGCCTGTCATGCGGCGTTGGAGCGGTTACAGGTGGATTATTTGGACCTGTATTTTTGCCATCGTCCGGACCCGGATACGCCAGTATTTGAAACGGTGTTTGCTATGAACGACTTGATTACTCAAGGAAAAATACTGTACTGGGGCACGTCAGAATGGAAGCCGAACCAATTGATTGAAGCTTATAAGGTGGCGTCGAAATATGGGTTGCGAGGCCCTGTGATGGAGCAGCCGGAATACAACTTATTTAATCGTAAAAATGTTGAGTTGGATTTAAAGCCAATTATTGATAAATACGGGTTGGGGACCACCATTTGGTCGCCCTTATGTTCAGGCATGTTAACGGGTAAGTATCAGGATGGGATTCCAAAAGGGTCGCGTTTTGATTTAGAGGGGTATGAATGGTTAAAGGATCGTTACCATAGCGATGTGGGGCAACAACGCATTCAGCAGGTGAATCAGATGGCGCATATTGTTCGTGACTTAGATGCTACGTTATCGCAGGTGGCGATTGCTTGGTGCCTTAAGAACCCTGATGTATCTACCGTGATTTTGGGTGCTTCCAATATGGATCAATTAACTGAAAACTTGGCTAGTTTGGATGTGGTGGATCAATTGGATGATTTGGTTATGCTTGAATTGGACCAATTATTTTAGAAGCGTTTTGATTTAATCAGGTATATTGGATGATACGTAGTGTTGTTTAGGGTATTTTGGATGCCCTTTGCAAAATGATGGGCCATATTTTCCTTTAATTATTTTTTTCCAAAGGTTGGGTAACGGTATAATTGGTTAATATTTCCTTGATTATAAAACTTAACTTTAAGATTATCTAAAATGTCTTTTTTAATATAAAATGCATTGGTTCCGGTGGATTCCACGTAGACCAATTCATACCCTTTTTTACGAGCGAGTCGTGTCATGGCCAGTAAGCTTGAACCAAAATAACGTGATCCATTCCAGACTGTAAATGGACGATAGGGAACGATTTTATCTTCATTCGGTGGGGTTGATGTATTTACTTCTGCAACAATGACTCTTGGCTTGTATTTGGGTGATAATGCGTTTAAAACCCAAAAATCATTCTAATCAATGTCGATGGAAAGTAGATCAAACGATTCTGGAACATTGTATTTTTCAAATAATTCATTAATATTTTCAGCAGTAATGAACTCTTTTTTTAAATTTATGGCGTCATTTTCATTCCCGCCATCCATTAATAGTCCATTAAATTAATGTTGTTCTCTAAAAAATCTGCTGTTGCATTCAGATCCATTTTCTACGCCAAATTTAACGTAGTATCGATTGGTGATATGTATTTCTTGAAATATTTTCTCTATAACACCGTCTTCCCCATTTTGAGAGTAATAACGTTTTTCATAATCATAAAGAAAAATATCCTTATTTTTAAATTTTGCTACTTTGTTTTTTATTTTGTTTAGTAGTTTATACATATACGTAATTATGTGCTTTTTTTTTAATACTTTTTTATAAGTTTTTTAATTTAAAATGCTGCTTTTCTGGTATGGTGATCATTTCTTTCTTTTGATTAAAACATTGTTTGTTGTTCAATTATTATTCATCGGGAAACATGCTTATGTTGTCAAAACTCTGACGATCATTCGGTCTTCGACGTTTTGATCATAAAGGATTGAAACTTGGAGGGGATAAGTGCTTACCTACAGGCATTAAAAAAGCGATTTCAAGATCAGTTTTTTTACTTTTTGGAGCGGGAGAAGGGCTTCGAACCCTCAACCTTCGGCTTGGAAGGCCGATGCTCTACCAATTGAGCTACTCCCGCTTG
>MDTD01129058.1_pt1 | contig 11963 bp, 14 predicted proteins | sample 811221 | NCBI WGS metagenome assembly MDTD01 (sample SAMN05326646, study PRJNA326480) | marine metagenome | isolation source: seawater | place: Pacific Ocean: South West | collected 2011 | reverse complement strand
GGTTCAATACCATCATCAGGCCAACCTTCTTCCTCATCATAAATCAGTCCGCAAACAATACATTCCCACTTTTTCAATGCATTCTCCTAATTCAAAAAAGCATATTCTAACTCAACTTTATTCTCAACTTAGACTAAAGTATCTATCTTCCTAGTCAGGATTGTTAATCAATGTTACTGAGAAAAAAAATTTTTAGCTTTATTCAATTAATGAGGGCTGATAAACCCATAGGAACTCTATTACTTCTATGGCCTACTCTTTCTTCATTCTTTATTCTTACCAATGGAAATCCAGATTACTTCCTCATGGGTCTGTTTGCCATCGGAACATTCCTCATGCGGTCGGCAGGTTGTGTGATCAATGATTTTTTCGATAGGGACTTCGATGGTCAAGTAGAGAGAACAAAGTCTAGACCTTTGGTTACGGGAGAAATTAGTCCTAAAGAAGCATTGAGCTTATTTTCTATTTTGATATTTTTATCGGCATCTTTACTGACCTGGATGAATATTTTTACTTTATATATTGCGCTTGCTGGCCTTGCTCTTGCTAGCATTTATCCTCTAACTAAAAGATTTTTATCGGTTCCACAATTTTTTTTAGGATTAGCATTTTCGTGGGGGATAATGATGGTCTCAGCTGCTGAAACAAATCAAATTAGCATTACAACCTTACTGTTGTTTTTGTCATGCTGGTCATGGATAGTCGCTTACGATACTGCTTATGCTCTTTGTGATGTAACGGATGACTTATTATTGGGTATAAACTCCTCAGCAATCACTTTTGGAAAAAATGTAATAGTTTTCTTTTTCTTACTTCACCTATTTTCAATATTGCTACTGATCCAAGTAGCAATCTCTTTAAATTTTCATTTTATTTTTTACTTTTTTATTTTGATGAGTATTCTATTAATCTTCTATCAAACCTACTTGATTAAAGATTTTGACAGTGACCTGTGTTTAAAAGCTTTTAAGAATAATAACTGGCTAGGCCTAAGTATCTTTATTGGTACTATCTTGGGTGTTTCCTTATGAAAATAGAATTTCTTGACTCGATAGAAAGAATTGATGGAGAAGAATGGGATAAAACTATTAATAATCAATACCCCTTTCTAAAGTATGAATTCCTTAAAGCTTTGGAAATAACCAAATGCGTATCTCCCGAAGAAGGATGGACACCTCTGCATTTGGTAGTATCTGAAATAGACAAGATATTGGCAGTAATGCCGCTGTATATTAAAACTGATTCTCAGGGGGAATTCATCTTTGATTGGTCTTGGGCAGATGCCTATTATAGAAACGGACTAGACTATTATCCGAAACTAGTTTGTTCCATACCTTTTACACCTGCAAGTGGGCCAAGAGTAGTTATTACCGACTCAACGAGGACTGAAGAAATTATCAAAGTAGTTTCAAGCGCATTGAAGCAATTGTCCGAAGAAAATAATTTTTCGAGTGTACACATATTATTAGCTGATAAAGATGAAATAAATTTATATTCCAATCAAGATTTTAGCCTTAGGACTAGTTACTCATTTCATTGGTTTAATAAAGAATATAAAAATTTCGGAAATTTTTTAGAAGATATGACTTCTAGACAGAGAAAAAATATCAAGAAAGAAAGAGAGAAAATTCATTCTCAAGGAATAATAATGTCAAAAATAAAAGGTTCAGAAATAACCGATGAAATACTTGAGATTTTTTATAAATTCTATCAGGTTACTTATCTAAAAAGAGGAATGAGAGGATATCTCAACTTAGATTTCTTTAAAAGAATAGTCAACAAAATACCTGAGTCTATTTTGATGGTATTTGCTCAAAATAGTTCAGGAGAGTATGTTGCTGGAGCTTTAAATTTTTATGACGAAGAAAAGCTATATGGTCGATATTGGGGATGCCTTGAAGAGTATGATTCTCTTCACTTTGAAACTTGTTACTATCAAGGTATTGAGTTCTGCATAGAAGAAAAGCTTCATTCCTTTGATCCTGGTGTACAAGGAGAACATAAAATTAAAAGGGGATTTTGTCCAATAGAAACCTTTTCTGCTCACTGGATAAAGGATATTAGATTTAAAGAAGCCATAGATGATTTTTTGAGCAGAGAAAGAGTCCATATACTTGAATACAATCAAGATAGAAAATCAATGTTACCCTTTAGAAAGGAAGTTATATCTGACCTCTATGAAAAAATTTAAAACACTAAACAAAGTAACTTTATATGAAGGTTTCGAATATCTTTCAAAAAAAGAGCCGGAGTTTAAAAAAATTCTTGAAGAAAAAGATTATAAGATTGCACCTTTCAGTAAAAAAGATGGATTCGAAGGTTTGATAAGCCTGATAGTTGAGCAACAACTTTCAGTTGCCTCTGCAAAGGCTATATTTGGTAGAGTCAAAAAATTGGTCAATCCTTTTAATGCCAAAAAATTTCTTGAAGTTCAGCCAGTTAAATTGAAAGAGGCTGGTCTAAGCAAACAAAAGATTGATTATTGTTCGGGTATTGCCAATAAGATTATAGATAAAGAACTTAATCTGAAACTCTTAGCTAATAAAGAAGACGAAGAGGTAATTAAAGAGCTCACAAAAATCAGAGGGATAGGAGATTGGACTGCCCAATGTTACCTAATGGCATGTCTAAAGAGACTCAACGCGTGGCCTTCATCTGATCTAGGCTTATTAGTGGCAATTCAGAGACTGAAAAAATTAGAAGAAAGACCAGACTATTTGACAATAGAAAAAATGTCAGAATCCTGGGCTCCCTATCGAAGCATAGCTGCGTTAATATTATGGTCTACTTATGATAAAGAATAGAAAGTCTAACTTAAGAAATAGCAATAGAGGGTTAAACCAGCTGCTCAGACTGTATGAAAGAAATTATCAAAAGTTAGTTAAATTTTTTCCCATTGACCGATCTCAGACTGAAATAGATTACTTGATACCGGAAGGGAAAAAAAATTCTGAAATTAAAATATCCTGTAAAAACATATCAAGCCACACCTCTGTAGTCACAATCTCTAAAACTAAGTCCTTATCGTTGCTTCAAGATACTAACATTCAGATTTATTTATATCACGACGCACAAATGGCTGAAGTTAGAAAATTTAATGACAAGAAACAATTTTGGTTAATAAACAGATATCCAAATAAAAATATGCTCACTAAAGATGAAAAGTTTCAGTGGAATTTTTTTCTAGAGGAATTTTTAACTCATACTAAGAACCATGGCTTAAGTATCATAGAAAATGCACCATTATAGTGCATTTGCATATATGTAGTGCATATACAAAGCTTAAAACAAAATTTCTGCACAAATATTGTTCTTTTATTTACCTTTGCATGGTAATATTCTTCCACTTTTAAATATGAATGGAGAAAGTCAATGACAAAATATGAATATATTTGGCTAGATGGATATGAGCCGGAAGCCAACCTAAGAAGTAAAGTGAAAGTCACAGATGGCGAACCGCCTGAGTGGTCCTTTGACGGATCTTCAACATTACAAGCTGACGGTGGAAGTTCAGATTGTATTTTATTACCAGTAGAACAATATGAGAATCCAACAAACGATGGATCTCTAGTTTTGTGCCAAGTACAAACTGGGGAACATGAAACGCATCCCTCAAACTCGAGGGCAGCAGCTGATGCGGTAGTTAGTGACGAATGGTGGTTTGGATTTGAGCAAGAATATTTCTTAACTAACCCTGATGGAACAATCCTCGGTTGGGAAGACGGGACACCTAGTAGACCTCAGGGAGAATATTACTGTGCCGTTGGTGCAGCTAATGTAAAAGGAAGAGAAATAAGTGAAGCTCACTTAGATGCTTGTTTAGACGCTGGAATAGAATTGACTGGAACAAATGCTGAAGTCGCTCTCGGTCAATGGGAGTATCAATGTCTGGGCAAAGGTATCAAAGCCGGTGATGACTTATGGGTAAGCAGGTATCTGCTGCATAAAGTGGCTGAAGAATTCGGCGTTTCTGTAAACATACACCCTAAACCAAAAACAGGTGATTGGAATGGCTCTGGTATGCATACTAACTTCTCTAATGAAGCTATGAGAACATCTGGTTCAGAAGAAATGTTTACTTCTATGTGTGAAAAACTGGGTGCTGTTCACGAAGAAGGAATATCTCTTTATGGCTCTGATAATGACATGAGACTAACTGGCCTTCATGAGACTCAAAGCATAGATCAATTCTCTTACGGTGTTAGTGATAGAGGAGCAAGTATCAGAATCCCTATCTATACTGTTGAGCATAACTGGAATGGGTATTTAGAAGACAGAAGACCTGCTTCTAATGCAGATCCATACAAGATCATTGCCCACATAGTTGGTACTTTAACTTCATAATAAACTTTAATAATATATCCGGAGACGATGTCTCCGGATATTTATTGTGAGTAACTTGAACCAATCTCTGCTCTCCGAGCTTACAACAGGAATTGTCATTCTAGATGGTTCACTTAAAGTTAAATTTATCAACTCGTCAGCACTGACAATATTAGATACCACCTCAAAATCTTCATTAAAACAAAGACTAGATCAAATATTTTTTGAGGAGCCAGATAGCCTGGATAGCTTCACAGAAGCCTTGAAACAGAAAAGGAGTTTTACAAAGACGGATGCCGTATTGAACCTAAAGCGTGGCAATAAAGTACTGTGTACCTATATCGTGCATCCTTTTACAGATGATAAAGAAACAGGACTTCTCTTAGAGATTATCAATAAAGAGGCATCTTCTGAATTAATAGAAAGATATAGGATGAAAGCAAATCAACAGATTTCGCAAGACTTTGTTAGAGGTCTTGCACATGAAATTAAGAATCCTTTGAGTGGTATAAGGGGTTCTGCTCAACTACTTAGGAATAAATTAACTAATCTTGATCTTAAGGAATATACTGACATAGTCATCAAACAAACGGATCGATTAACCGCATTGGTCGACAACATATTAGGGCCAAATGAAAAACCTGATTTCAAATATCAAAATATTCATTATCCTATTGAGAATGTATTAAACCTCGTAGAAAACGAAGAGGATTACAAAAATATAACCATTATCAAGGACTTTGATCCGAGCATTCCTGATCTTTTTATTGATAGTTATTTAATTGAAAATGGGATCCTTAACCTAACTAAGAATGCTAAAGATGCTCTTTTGGATTCCAAGACTTCTAGTCCTATAATTAGAATTGTCACAAGAATATCTCATGGTGAAATTATAGATGGAGAGCGTAATTCGACAGTTTGCAAAATTTCTGTAATTGATAATGGACCTGGCATTAAAGAAGAGATTAAAGAGTCTATTTTCTTTCCTATGATTACTGGTAAAGATAAAGGCACAGGCCTTGGTCTATCAATTACTCAGGGAATTATTTCTCAACATAAAGGTAATATTCATTTTAGCAGTGAGCCAAGCAGAACAGAGTTCTTCATAAATATCCCTATTACAAACAATAAAGAATTAGACTTAAAGACAGCAAATGGATAAGTATATTTGGGTAGTAGATGATGATGAATCTATAAGATGGGTTCTTGAAAAAGGCCTAAAAGATGGCGGAATGGATGTTCAAACGTTTGATTCTGCAAACAAAGTAATCAAGAAGCTAGAAACAGAAAATCCCAAACTCATTCTTACTGATATTAGGATGCCAGGGCCTAGTGGCATAGATCTATTAGAAAAAGTCAAAGAACTACGACCAGAAATTCCGGTCATCATAATGACAGCTCACTCAGATCTTGATAGCGCAGTTGAATCTTACGAGCATGGTGCATGGGAATATCTTCCTAAGCCATTTGACATAGAAGAAGCAATATCCATGGTTCAAAGAGCTACTGCTTTAGATAAAACTACCGAAGATAAGGAAATTGAGTCACAGGCTGAGGTAATTGGTGAAGCTCCGGCAATGCAGGAGGTTTTTAGAGCAATAGGTAAGCTATCAAATTCCAATTCCACTGTACTTCTAAATGGAGAGTCTGGAACAGGTAAAGAGCTTGTAGCGAGAGCATTGTTTCAGCATAGTCCAAGAAAAGGTAAGCCTTTCATTGCACTCAACATGGCAGATATACCAAAAGAGCTGTTAGAGGCTGAACTCTTTGGCCATGAAAAAGGTGCATTTACTGGTGCAGATGAGAGAAGAATAGGAAGGTTCGAGCAAGCAGATGGAGGAACCTTATTTTTAGATGAGATAGGAGATATGCAACTTGAAACTCAAACAAGGCTCTTGAGAGTTTTGTCTAATGGAGAGTTCTACAGGGTTGGAGGTCGAGAGCCCATAAAGGTTGATGTTAGGATTATAACTGCAACTCATCAAAATATAGAAGATCTTGTCAAGGAGGGAACTTTTCGAGAGGATCTTTTTCATAGGTTGAATGTAATCAAACTATCTCTTCCTAAATTAAATGAAAGAAAGGAAGATATTCCTAATTTGGTTAAACATTTCTTCCTAAAATCTTCTGAAGAATTAAAGGAAGAAAAAAAATACCTTTCTGCTGAGGTTGAAGAGTATTTCATGACACTTTCTTGGCCCGGAAATGTAAGGCAACTCGAAAATACTTGTAGATGGTTAACGGTAATGTCGCCTACTAGAGAGGTAAAGTTAGAAGATCTTCCTGATGACCTCAAAGTGGAAAATGCTGAAAATTTAAATGATTGGACAAAAGTTCTACAAAATTGGTCTGAGAACTATCTGGCTAAGGGTAAAAATAATTTACTTGAAGAAGCTATACCTGACTTTGAAAGGACAATTATTAAAGTTGCCCTAAATAAAACAATGGGGCGTAAGAAAGAAGCTGCAGAATTACTGGGGTGGGGAAGAAACACTTTAACAAGAAAAATTAAAGAACTAGGGTTAGATAATTAATTATTTATTTTTAACTAGAGGCATTCCACTCTGAGTCCAGTTCATCATCCCCCCAGATAGGACATTCACATTTGTAAATCCTTGCTTTTTCAACTCACCTGCTGCCTTGGATGAAATAGTTCCTGTTTTGCATATAAGAATTAAGCAATCTTCTTCGTTGGCTTTAAAAAGAGAATCTCCTTTGATTAAATTGCTGGCTTGAAGGTTTACAGCACCTGCTATAGTTCCAGCGCTATATTCAGCGCTACTTCTTAAGTCATAAACGTAGGGATTATTCTTATTTATAAGCCTGGTTATGTCAGAGGTATCGAGTTTAACACCGCCTTTTTTCCTTTCATAAATAACTAAAATAGATATTAAAGACAGTAAGACCAATACTGCCAAGAAATTATCGCCAATGAACGCAAAGAATTTATTCATAACTGGCAAGATTATATAGATTACTAAGTTAAAATATTAAAAACTTTTGAAATTATGAATAAATCAAATTTAGTTCTTGTAAGACATGGTCAAAGTGAATGGAATAAGAAAAATCTCTTTACTGGCTGGAAAGATCCCGAATTAACTAGCCTAGGAATTGAAGAGGCAATAAAAGCAGGTAAACTTTTAAAAAATAAAAATATCAAGTTCGATATTATGTTTACTTCAGATTTATTAAGGGCACAAGAAACTGGAAGACTGATCCTAGAACACATGGATCAGTCGGATGTACCAGTAATCAAGGATCAAAGTCTCAATGAAAGGAACTATGGAGACCTTGCAGGACTGAATAAAGATGATGCAAGAGAAAGATGGGGAGAAGAACAAGTACACATTTGGAGAAGATCTTTTGATGTTCCTCCGCCTGGTGGAGAAAGTTTAAAAGATACTGCTGAAAGAGTACTTCCTTATTTCCATTCTGAGATTTTGCCAAAAATAGAAGATGGACTAGATGTCCTTATTGCAGCTCATGGCAATTCTCTAAGAGCCTTGGTTATGGAATTAGAAGAGATAAGCTCTGATGAGATAGTAAAACTAGAGATAGCAACGGGTGACCCTCTTACTTATAAATACTCAGAGGGAAACATAAAAAGAACAAATTAAGATCTTACAACTATTCCGGAGGCCTTCATTGCGTCTTTTGCCTCTTGAATCGTGAACTCAGAGAAATGAAATATACTTGCAGCTAGAACTGCCTCAGCCCCTCCTTCGCGAATTCCGTCTATTAAATGTTGCAGATTACCAACTCCTCCGGATGCTATAACGGGTATATCTATTGATGAAGAAACCTCGAACACAAGCTTATTATCAAAGCCTTCTTTTGTTCCATCTCTATCCATACTTGTAAGTAATATCTCTCCTGCTCCGGAATCAGCAACTTTTTGAGTCCATTCTAAGACGTCTATTCCTGTTCTATTTCTTCCTCCGTAAGTCACAACTTCCCAAGATGAAGAAGAATCCTGTTTTAATTTAGCATCCACTGCAACGACAATGCATTGAGATCCAAATTTATCTGCCGCCTCTTTGACAAAGTCAGGATTCTCAACTGCAGCCGTATTGATACTTACTTTATCTGCACCTGACCTAAGCAGTTTTTTTATATCCTCGATCTTTCTTACCCCTCCACCTACAGTTAATGGTATGAATACTTGGCTCGCTATACTTTCAACAGTCTTATATGTTGTATCTCTGGTTTCATGACTAGCAGTTATATCAAGCATAGTTATCTCATCTGCACCTTCGTCATCATATCGTTTTGCTATTTCAATAGGATCACCGGCATCTCTAATATTCAAAAAATTGACGCCTTTCACCACGCGACCTTTATCAACGTCAAGACATGGAATAATTCTTTTGGCTAATGTCATAACTATCTGCCTACGACCTCTAATGCCTCTGAATAAGTAAAAGCACTCTCGTACAGAGCTCTTCCACAGATAGCTCCAAATAAAATATTTTCATGAGAAAGTTGTTTTAAGTGTTCTAAAGAAGAGACTCCTCCAGAGGCTATAACGGGTATATCTGTTTGCTTTGCCAGCTCCAATGTTGCGTTCACATTAGGTCCTGACATCATGCCATCTTTGGATATATCAGTGAAAATAACAGCAGCGATAGGCTCTCCATCAAAATCTTTTACTAGCTCTAATGGAGTGACGCTTGAACCTTTGAGCCATCCTTGAGTTTTAACTTGGCCATGCAAGGCATCTATGCCTAAAACCAACCTATTGGGATAAGAATTACAAAACTCTTTTAACATCTCAGGATCTTCTACTGCAGCAGTGCCCATGATTACTCTTTCTATACCTTTTTCTAAGTACTGGGAAGCTGATTGGAAATTTCTAATCCCACCGCCTACCTGTATTCTATTCTCAGGGAATTGAGAAGCTATATCAAAAATTATCTCTTGATTCATTGGCTTACCAGATACTGCCCCATCTAAATCTACTATATGAAGCAATTCAGCGCCTTGCGAAAACCACGAAGCAGCTGTTGAAAGGGGATCATCAGAAAAAATAGTTTCTTCCTCCATCTTCCCTTCTCTTAGCCTAACGCATTTACCTTCTTTAAGATCTATTGCAGGTATAACTAACATTTAAATGTTCCAGTTTAAGAAGTTTTTATATAGTTCAAGACCCGTCCCTTGGCTTTTCTCAGGATGAAATTGGACAGCAAAGATATTGTCTTTAGCTATGCATGAGACAAATCGCTCACCATGAATAGTTTCTGTCAGAGCATCTTTAGAAGATAAGCAGCAATAGCTGTGCACAAAATAAAAGAAGCTTGAATCAGGTATATTCTTCAGTAACAAATGTTCTCTGAGAAACTTAACTTCATTCCATCCCATATGAGGTACTTTAACTTCTTTTGAAGCCTTAATTTTTGTTGCTTTACCATCCAATATATCTAAACCATCAACGCCGCCATTCTCCTCGCTGGATTCCAAGAGCATCTGCATACCCACACAAATTGCTAAAGTTGGTTTTTTATCTATCTCTTCTAAAACAGTCTCTCTTAAATCTGCAGAAAAGGCCTCCATGCAATCCTTAATAGCCCCTACACCAGGAAAAACTAATTTATCTGCAGCTTTTATAACGTCAGTATTTGAAGAGATCACTATTGACTCAGATGAAGAAACAGACTGTAAAGCCTTACTCACAGAATGAAGATTACCCATTCCATAGTCGATAACAACAACTTGTGTCATGCAAGAAATTCCTACAATGCTCCTTTTGTAGAAGGAATAATATTTTCTTGCTTAGCGTCTATTTCTAATGCCATCCTTAAAGCTCTTCCAAAGGCCTTAAATATAGTTTCAATTTGATGATGAGTATTTTCTCCAGAAAAATTTTCTATATGCAGCGTGATGAAAGCATGATTGCAGAAAGATTGAAAAAAGTGTTCAAACATATTCACATCTATACCGCCAACTTCCTCTTTCACAAAATCTACTTTCATATGTAGTCCTGGTCTTCCAGAAAAATCTAAGACAACTCTGGAGAGAGCTTCATCTAAAGGAACATATGAGTGACCATATCTCTTTATGCCCTTTTTATCGCCAACCGCTTTATTGAAGGCCTCACCTAAAGAAATTCCAATATCTTCAATTGTGTGATGATCGTCAATGTGTAAGTCACCTTTCGCTTTGATCACTAGGTCTATCATTCCATGTCTACCAATTTGATCGAGCATGTGCTCGAGAAAAGGTAAACCTGTATCGAATTCGGTTTGACCTGTACCGTCTAGATTCAAATCTATGGAGATCTGAGTTTCAGAGGTATCTCTATTTATCGTTACTTTTCTCATAAGTCATCTCAAGGGTTGCGCATTATAGCTAATATGCCCGACTTGTTCATTACTTGTACAATTTGCATAATATTCCAATGTCCTCGCTGAGTAATCATCTTATAAATTGGCATAAGCAATCTGGCCGAAAGAACCTGCCTTGGCAGATAGAAACTAATCCTTACAAAGTATGGATATCCGAAATTATGCTCCAACAAACTCAAGTTAAAACGGTAATCCCTTATTTTGTTAAATTTATGGAGAGGTTTCCAGACATCAATTCATTAGCTAATGCAGAAGAAGACGAGGTGCTAAGTTATTGGTCTGGATTGGGCTATTATTCGAGAGGAAGAAATCTTCTTAAGTCAGCAAAAATTCTTCAGAGAGAATTTTGTTCAGTTATGCCAGATACCTCCGAACAATTGCAGTTACTTCCTGGAATTGGGAAATCAACTGCAGGCGCTATCCTCTCTCTTGGTTTTAAAATAAAGGCGCCAATTCTTGATGGAAACGCCAAAAGAGTGCTTGTTAGATATTACAACATCAACGATCCGGTAGATTTAGCCAGTACTGTAAATAAATTGTGGGATATTGCAGAAACCAACTTGCCTGAAAAGGAATGTGATGTTTATACCCAGGCAATTATGGATGTAGGGGCATTGATTTGTAAAAGATCTAAACCTGAGTGCATAAAGTGTCCGCTCAGCAATGCCTGTGTTTCTAAAAAAGAAAATAACCATAATTTACTCCCGATCCGTTCTCCGAAAAAAGAAAAGCCCGTTAAAAAACTTTATTGGCTTATCTTGCAAAATGAAGATGGCGAAATTCTGCTTGAGAATAAAAAAACTAAAGGTGTTTGGGAGGGTCTTTGGACTTTTCTCGGATTTCAAGAACATCATTGTAGAAAAGAATATTTAAAACAACTGAGTGAAAATTATTCTGTGCTGCAGGAGGGGAAGAAAATAAAACATTCCTTTACGCACTATAAGTTAGATATAGATTTACTGCATTTAAGAGTTTATGGAAGAATTCAGAATCTAGATAATAATAAAGTATGGTTTAATAATGAAGATTTAATGAAAGTTGGTTTACCCTCTCCTGTTACAAGAGAATTGGAACAAATAAAGAAAAATGACTCGTATAGTTTTTTGTAAAAAATATAAAAAAGATCTAGAAGGAATGGATACTCCTCCCTACCCGGGCGATAAAGGTCAAGATATATTCGATAATGTATCCAAACAGGCGTGGGAAGAATGGTTAGAGCATCAAAAAATGCTCATTAATGAAGGCCAAATAAACCTTGCAGATAGGGACTCTCGAAAATGGTTAAATGAGCAAATGGAT
>MDTD01083302.1_pt1 | contig 11963 bp, 13 predicted proteins | sample 811221 | NCBI WGS metagenome assembly MDTD01 (sample SAMN05326646, study PRJNA326480) | marine metagenome | isolation source: seawater | place: Pacific Ocean: South West | collected 2011 | reverse complement strand
TGTTTAGATTGTTGGAGTGAGATTTTGGATGAAGATAGAGACAAAGTATTTAAAAAGGCTCTATTTTATATGGGATTACATTTTATAAGAATGATTCCATTTAGATTACAAAAAAAAGAACAACAATATCTAACTCCCATATTGTTGGCAAGTAAATTTATCAATGATTCATATAACATTAAACATTAGACTATAGAATTTTTAAGAGCCAAAGTTGAGGTATATCTTTTAGAGATATTTTTAGTATAATGTTTAAAGAAAATAAAATTACAAGTTTTGTATCCTATAAGTTATTAATAATTATCTTATCTTTTGTTATTGGATTTTTAAATCCAGCAATCTTTTCAAGAATATTCAACCAAACAACTTTTGCTGCTCTTTTGCTTACTTCTGGTTTGCTTACATATCTCGCATTTCTAGACGCTGGTTTTGGTAAACCTCTTTATACTATAATGAGAGAATATTTCATCAAGAAGAATAATAAATTAAAATCTTCAATCTCTTTTTCTATTTTTTTCTACATCTTAGTATCTATTTTAATAATCTTTGTATCATCAATATTTGCATTTTTTGTTTTCAATTTTTTAAAGCCAAATATTAATATATATAGTTTTATATTTTTCGCTATTGGACTTTCAACCAACATTGCAACAAATAATTTTCGACATATTTTTCAAGCAATTGATAGGTATGTTTTTTTTGAAAAAATTCTTTTTTTAAAACGTTTATTTAATTTATTTGCATTATCATTTTTTTTGCTTCCCAATGGAATCATTTATTTCTCTATAACTTTGATCTGTTTGAATATTTTTTTAACACTATTTTTTGTAAAAAAATTAAATCAAATTATTAAAATTAATTTTTCAAATCTTATTGATTATACTTCACATTATTTTTGGTTCAAAAAAATCCAATCTAATGCTCTATTCTTTTTTTTTATAACTGTATTTGAAGTTTTTTACTATAATTATGGATTTATATATTTTTCTTCTTTGGATTTTTCGGACGGAGATATAGTAAAATATAGTCTTTTTAATAAAATTTATCTTTCAATAGTCCTGTTTGCTAGAATACCAGCTGATATATCAATTCACTTAGCATCAGATTATTTTCATAATAAAAATATTTTAAAATTTAGAAAAACTGTTATAAATACACTTTTTTATTGTATCCCGATTTCTATGGTAGCTATTTTGCCATTTATCTTTTATGATGATTTAATTTTTAATATTTGGGTGGGAGAAAATTATTTCAATTCTTCTCTTAAAATTGCTTTAATTATTGCAATCCTTTCCAATTGTTTTCATCATATTGCCGGAACTTATTTATTTTCAATAGGTAATAATTTCAAAACATGTTTAAAAATTAACATATTTTCGAATTTGCTAATCTTAATTTCGCTTTTCTATGGATCATTAATGTCGCTTAATATGGAAACAATTTTAATTAATATTTCATTAGTCTATTTGTTAACTGCATTCATATATTTTTTAAATTTTAAAATACTTTTATGGAATTAAAATATATTAATGATCTTTACAAGGTTCGAAAAGAAGAGAATCTAGACAAAGTAATTATTCATACTAAAAATTTTAAGTATGCAGGACTGATAAACTATGCAATCAAATTTGCTTTATGGTCCGTAAGAAATAATGGAATTGTATTAATAAAAAATTCAAATAAAAACTATGAAAACAAACTAATCCCTCATTCTTATGATTTTAAATTATTAATACACAAAGTTGTATCAATTATGAAACATTTTCACATGGAAGTTAATATTGATAAAAAAAATCAAGAAATTGAGATAATCAAAGAGAACATTCCATTTGATAATAATTGGTCTATCGGAGTTATGTTTTCAGGATCTTCCGATGAATTTAATCTAGTAGCTGATTCGATTAATGTTCTTCAAAATTTAAGACTTAAAAAAGAAGCAAAATTAGAAGTTTTAGTTTGTGGACCATCTAAAGAAAGAAAAAAGTTTGAAAATTTTAGTATAAAGTATGTTGATTACAATGAAGGAAATAACAAAAGATTTCTGATAAATAAGAAAAAAAACCATTTAATAAGACAAATGCAATATAGTAATTGTTGTGTATTGCATTCGAGAATTTTTTTGGATAAAGACTGTTTATACAATATGCCAAATCATTTTGATGTTATTGTTCCAAAAATATTTTATAAAAACCAAGATTTTATTATGCCAGATAATGATTTAATATTTTATAAATGGAACAAAAGTTTTGAATATATTACTTCTGCCCCAACCCTTAAAGATTATAATAGAGATAGATATCTATCTTTCATGAAAAATTCTATTCCATATGCTGATGGAGGTTGTTTGATTGCCAAAAAAGAAATTTTTTATGAAAATATGTTAGAAGAAAAAATTGCCTGGACTGAAGCTGAGGATGTTGAATGGATGAAAAGACTTTATTTTACAAATAGGATTTTGGAACTCTCTTTAGAATCGAAGGCTTTTTCTGTTACAACTAAAACTTCTAAATTATTTCTTTCGTTACCTTCATCTTTAAGATATATCTTTAGAAGGATTTTTTATGTTATGAAGGTTGTAAAAGGAGGTATTCATCGATATGTTTAATTGCGGAATAATAGGATATGGTGTAATGGGCCAGATAAGATATAATACTTGTAATTTAATTGAAGAGTTTCAAGTAAAAAAAATTTATGATACTGATTCTACACTAATTCCAAATAAGGACTTATTAGCAAGCTCACCAGACGAAATAATTAATAATCCGGATATTGATGTAATTTTTATTGCAACACCCAATTACTTAAACAAAGAACTAACAATCGAGGCACTAAAAAAAAATAAACATGTTTTTTGTGAAAAACCTCCAGCATTAAGATCTAAAGATATTTTAGATATCAAAAAGATAAGTCATAAATCAACATTAATGTATGGTTTTAATCATCGACACCATAAAAGCGTTTTGAAGTGTAAAGAACTAATTCAGAGTGGTGAATATGGTAAAATTTTGTGGCTTAGAGGAAGGTATGGTAAAAGCGTCGATAGTAGTTTTTTTGATAATTGGAGAGCAAATTATTCGAAAGCTGGAGGTGGAATCCTTATGGATCAGGGAATACACATGTTGGACTTATTCCTTTATTTTTGTGATGATTTTGATATTGTTAAGTCAATTGTTTCAAATACTTACTGGAACAGTGAAGTTGAAGATAATGTTTTTGCAGTTTTTAAAAATTCAAAAAATAATATTTCCGCATCACTGCATTCTACCATGACACAATGGAGACACTTATTTTCATTAGAAATATTTCTAGAATCAGGCTATTTAGTAATTAATGGTCTAAATACAAGCAGTGGAACCTATGGAAAAGAAGAATTATCAATCGCAAAAAAAAGAACAAAACCTCCAGCAGCAACTTGGAAGGATGAAAAAAAAATATTATATAATGATAATTTTTGGCTTACAGAAATGTTATATTTTCTAAAAAACATTAAGTTCCAAACATCGCCGGAAATATGTAACTCGGATGATGCTTATAAAATTTTAAATTTAATTGAAAGGATTTACAATGATGGGACATAATTGGTTTAAAGATTATTTTAATCTTTATAAAGGTCTACATATTAATAATGAAGTTTTAGATCAGCTTGCTGAGTTGAAGAATTTGATTGAAGAAAAAAGTCTTAAGAATAAAATTTATATTTTTGGCAATGGAGGTAGCGCAGCAATGGCAAGTCATGTTGCTGTTGATTTTTCAAAAAATGCAAAAACAAATATGATGACTTTTAATGAGTATGATCATATTACATGCCTATCAAATGATTATGGTTTTGATAAATGGGTTTCGAAAACTCTTGAAATGTATGCTTGCAATGGAGATATGGTAATTTTAATAAGCTCAAGCGGTAACTCCATGAATATGGTAAATGCTGCTATGTATGCTAAAAAAAGTAATATTGATGTTGTTACATTTACAGGTTTTGATGAACAAAATAGGCTCAAAAAATTAGGTGATTTAAATTTTTGGGTAAATAGCAGAGCATACAATATTGTTGAAATGATACATCAAATTTGGCTTTTAGCTGTATGCGATTCTATCATAGGTTCTGCTGAGTATAGCGCAAATTAGAATGAATCCAGATATAGTAATTACACCCTCGTCTTTTGGAAAAGTTTCAACAAAGGCATTTTCATTATTAAAAAAGTATTTTAAAAATATTAAAATAAATGAGTCTGGTAAAAAAATTCCATCACATGAAGTGGTAAGTTTTTACGAAAATGTAGAATACTCCATTGCTGGTTTGGAGCTTTTGGACAGAAAAAACTTGGATCAATTACCTAATCTTAAAATTATCTCAAGAGTAGGAATTGGAGTTGATAATATTGATTTAGAATATGCTAAAAAAAGAGAAATCAAAATACTCAATACACCAAATCCTCCATCTGAAGCTGTAGCAGAAATGGTCATCTCTGCAGCTTTGGCATTATCCAGAAATATTTTTTCCTATAATAGCGATCTTCATAATGCGGTATGGAACAAATCGATCAGCAACAGTTTAAAAAATAAAAATATTTTTTTAGTTGGTTTTGGAAGAATTGGTAGGAAAGTTGCTAATAGTTTTTCTTTCTTTGGATCAAAAGTATCCTATTTTGATCCTCACGTTGTTGATAGTGATTATGAAAAAGTTTCATTAATCGAAGGATTAGAAAAAGCTGATATAATTAGTATTCATTCAAATGCTAAAAATGAAATTATTGGTAAAGATGAATTTTCTAAAATTAAAACCGGTGCTATAATTTTAAATAGTAGTAGAGGTTTCCATATTAATGAAAAAGAATTAATAAATAATTTATCTTCAAAAAAAATTAAATCTTGTTGGCTTGATGTGTTTGAAAACGAACCATATGAAGGAGAATTATTAAAATTTAGTAATGCAATATTAACTCCCCATGTTTCCACCTATACTGAATCATGCAGAGAAGAAATGGAGTTGGAAGCTGTTAAAAATTTATTAGAGGAGATGGCAATTGAATAAAAATGGTAAAAATAAGGTAGCACTTATTACTGGTGGTACCAAAGGTATTGGTCTTGAAATAGCTAATGTTTTTTACGCTAAAGGTATAAAGGTTATAATTTCAGGAACTAATAAAGAAAAGATAGCAAAAATTAATTCTAAAAAAGATCCAAATTTTTATGCTTATGAAGCAAACTTTTCTAATGAAATATCTCTTATGAACTTTCTTAAAAAAGTTGAGAAAATTAATCAAATTGATATTTTAGTAAATAATGCAGGAATTAATAAAATTGATGAATTCACAAATACACTTAGTGAAGATTTCAAAATGATACAATCTGTCAATGTCAAAGCACCATATGAAATAAGCAAGAGCGTTATTAGTAAAATGAAGAGAAACAAATTTGGAAGAATTGTTAACATTTCATCAATTTTTGGGAAACTTTCAAAATCCAAAAGATCACTATATTCCATTTCAAAATTCGGACTTCATGGATTAACCGTGGCATTATCCGCGGAGTTATCTAAAAAAAATATATTAACAAATACCGTTTCACCGGGCTTCATAAATACAGATTTAACAAAGAAGATTCTCTCAAAAGATGAGATGAAAAAGCTAGCAAAAAATATTCCATTAGGAAGATTTGGCGAACCTCTCGAAGTAGCTAAACTTGTTTATTTTCTTTGCAGTGAAGAGAATAGTTACATTTCAGGACAAAATATTTTCATTGATGGAGGATTCACTATTGTCTAAAGATAGCTTTTTAGTTAAATCATCTTTTGGAAATTATAATGTAAAGTTTATAAAATTCAAAATCTTTTTAGATTCATTAGATGTTAATAAAACTTTTTTAGTAGTAGATCAATCTATATTTACTCTATTTAAAGATTCTTTCTCGCATTATCCTAAAAGTAAAGTAGTTATAATTGATTCATCTGAAAAAACTAAAAGCTTTGAGTATTCATCAAAATTAATTAATGATTTAATTAATAGAAAAATTAAGAAAGATAATCTTTTGGTCGCCATTGGAGGTGGAACTTTACAGGATATAACTGCTTTTGTCTCCTCAATGCTTTATAGAGGAATCAAATGGAGTTTTGTTCCTACTACATTATTGGCTCAATGTGATAGCTGCATTGGTAGTAAAACTTCAATTAATTTTAAAAAATATAAAAATGTATTAGGTAATTTTTACCCTCCATTAGAAGTTATAATTGATGACTCATTTATTGAATTTCTACCAAATGATGAAATCAAAAGCGGTATTGGTGAAATGGTACATTATTTTTATTTTGCGGATAGTCCATTTCTTAAAAAAATTTTTTTGGATTATAAAAAAATTATAAAAAGAGAACAAAGCTTATTACCATTTATCAAAGAATCTTTAAAAATTAAAAAAGAAGTAATAGAGGTTGACGAGTTTGATAAAGGTATTAGAAATCATTTTCAGTTTGGGCATACCTTTGGCCATGCTATCGAGACTGCTACACAATATAGAATAAACCATGGACAAGCAGTAACTCTTGGTATTTCAATATCAATGTACATATCAATGAAAAATGATATTTTATCTAAAAAGCTATTTCTTGAAAATCATCAATTGATTTCAGTCAATTTTCCTGATTTTAGATTTGAAAAATTTAACTTTAATCTTTTTTGGGATGCATTAATAAAATCAAAGAATAACATTGAAGATTATTTAGTTTGTATTCTAATCAAAAAACCAGGATATTTGAAAAAATCTTCGATATTAATCAACGATGATTTAAAATCATTATTAAAAGAATATTTTATGGAGTTTCATAATTGAGTAAAACTAGTATAGGTACTTGGATATGTTCTTATAATTTAACATATCTTGAGATTTTAACTAAATCAGATTTCAAATGGTTTACAATAGATCTTGAACACTCTGGATTGACCCTTGAAAACTGTTTAAATATTGTAACATTTATTAAATCATCTTCAGAAAAAAAGTGTTATGTGAGAATGGGTAATCTTGATAAATCAAGGATAAGAAGGGTACTTGATTTTGGTGTAGATGGTATAATTTTACCAATGGTCAAAAACAAAGATGATTTATCAAATATTATTGATGCATCCTTTTATCCACCAATTGGTACAAGAGGGACCGGAATTTTTAGAGCACACGAACATGGAAATAATTTCAGATCGTACATCAATGATTCTTTCAATAAAACAAGGATTTTTTTGCAGATAGAGCACATAGAAGCAATTGAAAACCTAAATATTTTTTTAGAAAGTGATAAGATTTACGGCCTAATTATTGGACCTTATGACTTAAGTGCTTCTTTGGGAGATCCTGGAAACTTTAGTTCAAATAAATTTTTGAATGCATTAAACAAATTTGAAGAACTAGCTCTTACATCTAAAAAAGAAATTGGCTACCATTTAGCTTTTCCTGACAAAAATCGTTTAAATGAATTAATCAATCTAGGTTACTCGTTCATAGGCTATAGTACTGATATACTATTATTTAATGACCGTGTAAAAAGTATTAATAAAGAAATTAAAAGTTTTGTATAAGAATTATAAAATTGCTGCTTTAATTTTTTTAAGAGAAAATTCTTCAAGAGTACCAAAAAAAAATTTAAGAGACTTCCATGGTCAACCTCTTTATAAAGTGATTCTTTCGACTTTAAAGAAATCAAAATTCATTGACCAAATAATTGTTAATACGCCATCAAAATCAATTGCTCTTGGTTGTAAAGAAATTGATATTACTGTACACAACCGTCCTGAATGGCTTGATAAAGTTGATTCAAATGAAGCTAATGAAATTATTAAATATGATTTATCTTTAACAAAATATAATTTTTTTTTACAAACACATTCTACAAATCCACTTTTAAAAATTGAAACAATTGATGATTCAATTGAAACTTTTTTTGAAAATTCAAATGAATTTGATTCTCTATTCTCGGTAACGCCATTTCAAAAAAGATTTTATACAAATAATTTTTCTTCAATAAATCACAAAATAAATAATCTTGTTCCAACTCAGCAAATAGATCCAGTTTTAATGGAAAATTCATGTATTTATATTTTTTCAAGAAAATCTTTTCTAAAAAACGGAAACAGAATAGGAAACAAACCTTTTTTATATAAAATGGATTATTTTGAATCAGTAGATATAGATACCGAGCAAGACTTTCAGCTAGCAGAAATATCAAAAAAATTAATATGAAACTTATTTCACTCTCATATAATCTTAACAAAAATACCCCATCATATGGAGGAAGACATAAAATAAAAATTGCTCAATATGAAAGAATTCAAGATGGTAGTACTGCTAATTCGTTTATGGTAGAATTTTATAATCACATTGGCACACATATTGATTGTCCTAATCATTTTTATAATGATGGATTGAAAATCTCTGATTTCGACATTAATTATTTTATTTTTAATGAGCCTCAAATAATTGATGTTGATTTGAGTTCAAAAAATGAGATAGATATTGATAATCTATCAGAGCCTTGCATTCATTCATCTGATATAATCTTTTTTAGGACTTACTTTAGTAAAAAACGCAAATCTGAAGACTATATTAAAAACTATCCTGTTTTTAAATTACAATTAGTAAACCATTTAAAGAAAAAGTGTAAAAATTTAAGGGCAATAGGTTTTGATATAATATCATTGACTTCACCTTTAAATAAAAATGAAGGAAAAGAAGCTCATAAGATTTTATTAGGTAGTGATAATCCTATTCTTATTGTTGAAGATATGAAGCTTGATATTTATGATAATAAAATTTCAAAGATTTTAATTTCTCCATATTTTTTTGAAGAAATTGATAGTGCACCATGTAGCGTTTATGGTATCATCGAATAAACACCTGGTAAATCTTCTTGCTTTGCTAAGGAAATATGTTCCAAACATTTTAATCATATTTATTGAAAGAATTAGAGTATTACCAATTTATGTAGGCTGGTTAATAGATAGAAAATTTGGAAAAAGAATTCTTTTAAAAACAATTTTACCATTAAAGAATAAGTTTTTAGGAAAAAGATGTATTATAATTGGTAACGGCCCTAGTTTAAACAAAATCGATCTTCAATTATTAAAAAATGAGTATACATTTGGACTGAACCGAATATATTTACTTTTTGAAAAAATTGGTTTTGAGACTACATTTCTCGTAAGCATAAATCGTTATGTAATTAAGCAGTTTAGTAGCGAAATGCTAAAAAATGATTGTATAAAATTTTTTAATTATAAATTTAAGTCATACGTTCCAAATAAAAATACAGTTAATTTCATACCACCAACAATTCATTCTATAAAAGATTTTGATAACATAGAAAAAGGTTTTTTAGCATACAGTGGTTCTGTTACATTTCTAGCAATTCAAATTGCATTATATCTTGGTTTCTCAGAGATAATTTTAGTAGGTTTTGATAATAAATTCAATAACCAAGGTTCATCTGATAAGGCTATAAAATCTAAAAAAAATGATTCAGATCATTTTGACCCTAATTATTTTGGAAAAGGAATTATATGGCAACTTCCAAATTATGATTCGTTGGATTATGGATTTAAAGTTGTCGAAAATTATTTTAAAATTAACAAAGATAGATCTATTGTTAATTGTACAGTTGGAGGTGAATTACATAATTTTAAACGAGCTGAATTAGCTTCACATCTAAAATTAAGTAGCTTTTCAAACAAGGTTTCTTAACTATTTAAAATAGAATCTAAGAAACTTATTAAAATTGAAAATCTGAAAAATTTTAAAAAAAGGCTTAAATAAAATCCAAAAAGGAAATATAGAAAGATTATTTTCTTTCCAAGCTTTGTAACATTCAATATTTGAGTGTATTATATTTTTTATTGACTGATTACTTACTCCACCCATTCTTAAGGTATAAATAAATTCATCAATATATTTTACTTTGTAATTATTAATAAAAAATAATCTAAGGAGAAACTCGTAGTCCCCTGCAATTTTATAATCAATATTAAAATGTAAGTTATTTTTTAAAATATCTCTTGTAATATAAACTGTTGGTGGAGGTGCCATCCATCCAAAAAAATATTTGTATTTTTTAAAGTTCCCTGCCTTCCATTTTCTTACTATTTCATTTTCAAGTAAAAAGTCCATGTTTCCATAAATTATATCACATTCATCTTCCTCAAATTTATCAACAAGATTTTTAATGACATCATTATGTTTAAGAAAATCATCAGACATAACTGTTCCAATAATATCACCAGAAGCTTTAGAAAATCCTTTATTCCAAGCATCATAAATACCATTATCATTTTCGGAAATAATTACACTGTTTTCATTACAATTTTTTTTTATAATTTTGAGAGTATTGTCATTAGAGTTTCCATCTACAAAAATATGTTCAATATTTTTATAGCTCTGATTTTTTATTGAATTAATGCAATCTAAAATATTTTTTTCAGAATTGAGTGATAGTGTAATAATCGATACTTTTTTCATTTTGCTTATATAATAAATATAGCAATTGTTGATTAAAAAAGTATATATTGTCTTTCATGATGGATACGAGAATAGTAGTTACAGGTGGTTCAGGAATGGTTGGACAGGCTCTAAAAAAAATTATGCCGAATGCTATATATCTTTCATCCAAAGATTGCGACTTAACTGATTTGAATCAGACAATTTTAATGATTAAAAAATATGAACCAGAAACTATAATTCATATAGCAGCTAAAGTTGGAGGAATAATAGAAAATTTAAAATATCCTGTCGAATTTCTTGAAGAAAATATCTATATGAACACAAACCTATGCAAAGCTGCACATATTTGTAATGTAAAAAATTTTATGGCTGTGTTAAGTACGTGTATTTATCCTGAAAAAGCTACAAAGTATCCAATGACGGAAGAGCAATTATATGATGGACCTCCGCCGAAACAAAATTTTTCTTATGCATATGCGAAAAGATGTTTAGCTGTACAAATTGATTCATACAAACTTCAATACAATAAAAGCAATTGGTGTTATGTCATACCATGTAATTTATATGGTGAAGATGACAAATTTGACTTTGAAAGAGCCCACTTTGTATCTGCTCTGATTGAAAAAGTATTTAATTCTAATGGTGAAATTAAACTTCTTGGCACTGGAGTATCTCTCAGGCAATTTATGTATGCTGGAGATTTAGCATTGGCTATAAAGATATTGGTAGAAAAAAACATTTACGACAATTTTAATATAGCTAATGATGAGGTATTATCAATAAAAGATATTGCTTCACTGTCTTTAAAAACTTTAAATAAGGAAGATATAAAAATTACTTTTTCGGGTAACAAAGAGGAAGATGGAAATTATAGAAAGGATGTTTCTTCAAAAAAACTTTTAGAAGTTTTAGATAATTTTACTTTTACACCTTTGTCAAAAGGAATAAAAAAAGTATACAAAATATATAGGGAAAGAAATGAATAAAAAAAAGGCACTTATTACCGGAATCAATGGCCAAGATGGATCTTACCTAGCCGAATTACTTTTAGAAAAAGGCTATTCAGTTTATGGTATTCTTAAACGAAATTCAATTGTAGAAAATCAAACAACACGCTTAAGTAAATGCATAGATGATATAAATTTAGAGTATGCAGATTTAACTGATATGAGTTCTCTTGCGAGAGTTATAAAAATTGTTAAGCCAGATGAAATATATAACTTGGGAGCTCAATCTCATGTTAGAATTTCTTTCGACCAACCATTATATACTGTAGACACTATAGTAAATGGTACATTAAACCTCTTAGAATGTTTAAGATTATTTGGAAAAAATGAAATTAAATTTTATCAAGCATCCTCATCTGAAATGTTTGGCAATTCAATAGATAAAGATGGTTTTCAAAGAGAGACTACTCCAATGAATCCAGTAAGTCCATATGGATGTGCAAAATTATTTGGATATTCTATAGTTAGAAATTATAGACATTCTTA
>MDTD01054574.1_pt1 | contig 11963 bp, 6 predicted proteins | sample 811221 | NCBI WGS metagenome assembly MDTD01 (sample SAMN05326646, study PRJNA326480) | marine metagenome | isolation source: seawater | place: Pacific Ocean: South West | collected 2011 | reverse complement strand
GGGCTGATAGGGGCTCGCCAACATAATTCCCGCATCAATTCGTTTGTCGTTGCGCATCAATGCTGGAATGAACTGTCCACTTTGGCTGTGCCCCACCACAAACAAGTAACGCTCATCGACCCCTTCAAGACCCTGCAGAAAATCGACGCCTGCCTTCATATCGTCGACAAAATCCTGAGGCATGGTTCCTTTTTGAAGGACATATTCATTTTCGTAACAGCTGTTGAATGGCCCACAGGTCCGTTTGTCGTAACGCAACACTGCAAAGCCAGCCTCACACAATCCCCAAGCCAGTTCGGCGTACACTGGAATTTTAAAACCAAACCCCATGTTGAGTTGACCAGCCATGAAACCATCTCGAGACTGAGGGCCGCTGCCATGAGCGATCAATACTGCAGGCACCTTCTCGTCTTGTGTGTCGGGCCAACACAAAGCACCAGCCAACGTCACCCCTTCGGCTTGAAAGGTGACCTGTTTTTCAGATAAAGATTCGGGTGTCACGGCCACTTTGGGAACTGAAGCACACCCCAGCAACCCCACCAAACACAAAAGCGCCCCGGCCGCTCGAAGCTGGGCCCGGCTCACGTTCGCCTGCCCTTGAATGTGGGGTGCAACCGTCGCCATTTGCCAGGGCGTCTGAGCCGTTTGGTAAACATGCTCTTGGCATTGGAACGCAGTTTTCGAGGGTAATTGGCGGTTTTGGGTTGGGTTTGAGAGCTGGTGACCAAACCGGTTCGCAATGATAACTTGGCCGTCACGAAGGCTTTGCGTCTTTTGATCATGAGAAGCGGTTGGACTTTTCGTTTTTTCGCCAAGTGGGTCTTGGGAGCCACCGGTGGCCGCTTGGCTTTGGTCGTTGGCTTGAGGCGCTTGCGCAGCCAAAATCGTCGTCTCTCTCGCATCCAAAATCCTTTCGATCATCCTTTAATTAAGCACTGAACCCCCAAATTCAAGATCAATCGGTGCTCTTGCAATTGGGCGGCGTTTTGTCGAACTATTGGCGGGCAACGCGTTTCACGTCAAAGGAGCTGCACATGGACCCGCAAATGGAACAAAACCTTGAGGCCCAAACTTTTCAAAGATTAATCAAGCACTTACAAGGCAACACCGAAGTCCAGAACATCGATTTGATGATCTTGGCCGATTTTTGCCGCAATTGCCTGGCCAAGTGGTACCTGGCGGCTGCCGAACAAGAAGGGGTGGACATGGATTACGATCGGGCGCGAGAAAAGATCTACGGCATGCCCTACCCTGAATGGAAAGAGAAATACCAAAAGAAGGCCACGGCCGAGCAAATGGCAGCCTTTGAGGCGCGGGGCAAATAGCACCAAACAAAAAAGCCCTTCTCGAAAGAAAGGCTTGAAAGTAGTTGATTGAAGTGATTGACGAGTTTTACTTCGCCAATTCGATCAATGCCGCAGCCCCTTGGCCCCCACCAATACACATGGTGCAAATGCCATATTGAGCGTCGCGACGTTTCATCTCACGCAAAATGGTGGCCACCTGACGTGCCCCGGTACAACCCAAGGGATGCCCCAATGCAATGGCGCCGCCCACAGGATTGACCTTCTCGTGGTCGATGTTCAGTTCGCGCATGCAGTAAACCGCCTGGGCCGCAAAAGCTTCGTTCAGCTCCACCACCCCGATTTCGTCGATGGTCAAACCGGTTTTTTGCAACAGCTTTTGCACTGCCGGCACCGGACCAATGCCCATCACTTCTGGGTCGACACCGACGGTGTAGAATGCACGAAAGTATCCCATAATGTTGAGGCCTTCGGCTTTCGCTTTGTCGCCATTCATCATCAATGCAGAAGCTGCACCATCACTCACCTGACTGGAGTTACCTGCAGTGACCGTGCCTTTGGCATGAAACGCAGGGCGTAGTTTGGCCAAAGCTTCAAGGGTTGAACCCGCACGGGGGCCTTCGTCCTTGCTGATGGTTTGGCCGTTAATCTCCACGGGGCAGATTTCGTCGTCAAACCAGCCATTTTCTTGTGCTTTCAAGGCACGCAAATGACTTTCTAAGGCAAACTCATCTTGGGCTTGTCGGCTCACGTCGTAACGAGAGGCCACATTTTCTGCGGTGATGCCCATAGAGGCAAAAAAGCCAGGTACGTCGTTCATCAATCCTGGGTGAGGTGCGGGTTTGTAACCGCCCATGGGCACCAAGGACATGCTCTCGGCGCCGCCTGCGATACCAATGTCAATTTCACCCACCGCAATGGATTTGGCCACGTCGTTCACGGCGTGCAAACCACTGGAGCAAAAACGATTGATGGTGGCCGCACTGGCTTCAAGCGGCAAACCACCCAAGTAGCCAATGGTACGTGCGACATTCATGCCCTGCTCGCCCTCAGGCATGGCGCAGCCCACAATGATGTCATCCACCTTGCTGGGGGCCAAACCGGCATCCTCGAGAACGGCTTTGACAGTCACCCCGCCCAACGTGTCGGGACGCACGTTGGCGAAGGCACCTTTTTTGCCGCGGCCAATGGGCGTGCGTTTGGAAGAAACGATTGCAATATCTTGTAACATGTTAGTCTCCTTGATTCTTTGGCCTAGTTTCGCAACGGCTTGTTGTTTTGCAGCATGTAAGCAATGCGCTCTTGGGATTTTTCTTCGCCCACCAAGGACATGAACGCTTCGCGCTCAAGATCCAGCAATGCTTGTTCGGTTACTGGGACGCGTGGGTCACAATCCCCACCCGTCATCACTTTGGCCACTTGCAAACCAATCTTTTGGTCGTGTTCACTCACAAAGCCGCCGTCAGCCATCATTTTCACCGCCATCTGGAAGGTCGCGAAGCCAGTTTTACCTGGCAGTCGATAAGTCCGCTCCAACATGGGGCGATAGCCGCCATTGGCCATGCTCAATGCTTTTTGTTTGGCTGCAAACAACAAGTGTCGGCGGTTCAACGTGATGCCATCTCCTTCGGTTAAGAAGAGATGGGCCCGCGCTTCGTCTGCACTTGTGGCCACCTTAGCCATGGCCACTGATTCGAATGCCCGCTGCAGCAATGGATCGACCAATGCTTCAGGCTTATCCACAGCACGCGCTAGGTTTCGCGCCATCATTTCGATATTACCACCGCCGCCTGGGATCAGGCCGACACCCACTTCGACCAAACCCATGTAGAGTTCGGCGTGGGCCTGAATGGCATCACACCACAAGCTCACTTCGGCCCCGCCACCTAAGGTGAGGTTAAAGGGTGCGGACACGGTGGGAATGGAGGAATACTTTAAGCGACGACACACGTCTTGAAAGCTCTTCACCATCTTTTCGATGGTTTCCCACTCGCCTTGTTGGGCCGCCATGTACATGAGCAACAAATTAGCACCGGCAGAAAAGTTGGCGCCGTCGTTGCCCAATACCAACGCATCAAACTGGCCGTCTTCACACAAATCGAGCGCCTCGTTCAATCCATTAACGATGTCGCCATCGATGGCGTTCATCTTGGTGTGGAATTCACAGCACAGAATGCCATCGCCAAGATCGACCAAGGTGGTGGCAAAACCATCTTTGACCACATTGTTTTTATCTCGTTTCAGGATGGTGAGTCGTTGTACCTTCTCCCCTTCATCGATGACCACCGCCTCTTGCGTGCGCGGATCCCAGAAGGTTTTCTGGCCTTGCTCATTGTAGTCGTAAAAGGACTTACGGCCATTGGCCAACATGTCGGTCACCCAAGACGGGACTTCTAGCCCGTCGCCCTGCATGCGCTCTACGGATTTCGCCACATCCACGGCATCCCATGTTTCGAAGGGGCCCAGCTCCCAGCCAAAACCCCATTTCACCGCGTTGTCGATATCCAAAACGGTATCTGCGATTTCGCCCAAGCGAAGCGCCGAGTAAATGCAGGTACGTGCCAAAACCTTCCAGGTGAGTTGGCCTGAGGTGTCTTCTGCGTAAGCCAGCAGATTGATCTTTTCACCCACGTCATCGATGTTTCGTACGGCCCCCAAAGAGTCGGTACGGACTTTAGCTTTGGGGCGGTATTCCATGGTTTTGAGATCCAAAGCGAAAATCTCTTTGCCCTCTTTTTTGTAAAAACCCTGACCGGCTTTTTGGCCGGTCCAGCCATTGGACACCATGTCTTTCATCATTTGGGGCACCTGAAAGACATCGTGATACTCGTCGTCTTGGAGGTTGTCCCAACAGTTTTGGGCCACATGGACGAAGGTATCGAGTCCTACCACATCGGCAGTGCGAAACACGGCACTCTTAGGGCGGCCCGTAGCAGGTCCAAAGACGGCGTCCACTTCTTCGATGGTATAACCGTCTTCTTGCATCACCCGCATGGTGTCCATCATGCCGAACACGCCAATGCGGTTGGCGATGAAGTTGGTGGTGTCTTTTCCCCAGACCACGCCTTTACCCAACACATTTTCACTGAGGTCGGCAATGGCTGCTTTCACGTCATCACGGGTATCAGGACCAGACACCAACTCGAGCAAGTGCAAGTACCGTGGTGGGTTAAAAAAGTGAGTGACCAAAAAACGCTCTTTGAAACTGTCGGAGCGGCCTTCGAGCATCCCGGCAATGGAAAGCCCGGAAGTGTTCGAGGATACGATGGCATTTTCGCCAATCACACCTTCTAACCTGGCGAACAGCTCTTGTTTCACGCCCATGTTCTCGAGCACCACTTCCACCACCCAGTCACAGGAAGACAAGCGTTCGAGATCATCTTGCAGATTGCCGATGGTAATGCGCTGAGCGAAAGACTTGTGATAAAAATTAGCTGGTTTAAGCTTCGCCAACTTTTTTAAAGCGCCAGCGGCGAACTTGTTGCGAAATGCCTTGGAATCTTCGGTGAGTCCGGCGGCCTTATCAGCATCGGTGAACTTGGGCGGTACAATGTCTAAGAGTTGTACTTTAAGGCCCGCATTGGCCAACTGAGCGGCAATCCCTGCGCCCATCACCCCGGCGCCGATGACGCCCACTTCACGAATTCGTTTTGGTTTTGTCTGCATTATTTCTCCTCTAAAAAGCATCAGATCCCTGGCTTTTAAAAACGACCAGTTTTCCTATCACATACCCCCACGGCACTCTACTGTGACGAGGTTAAAATGCATCGGTAATTCTGCTGATATTTGGAGGATTTAGCTCTTTTTGTGACCAAAAAAGACGTTGAGGGTGGCCGCTTCTTTTTGGTTGATTTCCAGGGGCGATTCTTCGAGCTGTCTCGCCTTTGATTCGCGGTGATCGGAGACTTTCTCAACGTGCACTTCGAGGTTTTGCTCGTGGATTTTGTCCCCTTCGTTCAGGATGCGATTGAAATCGGCGTTATCCTGCTTGATGAGCTCTGCATTCTCGCGCTCTGACTCTTGGATTTGGTCCCGCGTATCCTGCATCCAGGCGATGGAAAACTCATCAAAAATAGTCCGTGCCGAGCTATCCATTTGATCTTTATAATGATTTCGAACGAAGTTGAGCTGTTTCGCCTCGTTTTTGTCCACCTTGCCATCATGATAGGCCCGGGCGAGCAAGGCTTTCACATCGCCTCCATCCAGTTTTCCAGCCGGTCCTTTGTCCTCCAAGCGCTTGGCGGCCATGCGCTCGATGTCCATCATTAATTCGGACCGCTTTATGGAGATTCGATTGAGACTGGCGCCCATGGCACTTCCTTTGGAGAGTTCTTCCCCAATTCTATCGCGAAAGTCGTGATTTTGACGAATTTTTCTGTCTTTTTGGATGCTTAGACTGAAGATCCGATGCCTTAAACCGTAAGCACTTGTTTCTTTTTACTTTTTCCAAAAAAAAAGGGACCCATAAGGTCCCTTTTTGTCATCTCGGCTGGCTTCAACCTAGAACTGAACGTCGCCCGACCAGACCGACGCACCACCGAAGACTCCGGAGGATGCCGCCATGATACGCATCATGCGGGTCTCTTGCTCAATGCGCCAGGCGGGGATGCCTTCAATGAGCTCCGTGCCGGGGCCCTCTGCGCCACCCACGAAGAACTGATCTTTCACGTCACGAATGTATTGGTACGCAACGCTTAAATAAGGCTTCTCTTGGGCTTGGTCCAGGTAACGCAAGCTACGGACGGCAAAGAAAACCTGGCCGGTAGAAGGCTCGGTCATTTGAACAAACCGCTCTGAATCCGCTTGCAGCTCTGCAGAGACAACCTCATCAATATCGTAGGTGGTCTCAACACGCATGCTGTTAGCAAAGTCAAAGTCATCAATGTTCCATGCTTGGTAAGCAACGTTCATCATCGCAATCAACTGCAGGGTGTACTGCTGATCTGGATCCACCCACGGTTGGGTCGCCGTATCTCGATCGATGGTGTCGCTGGTGTATAACCCAATGGCCTTCAGCGGCTCGTATGTGCTGCCATCATTGCCGATGCGGCCGGCATAACGGTCTGGGCGCTCGATGATCATGCCGCCCACCAAGTTATTGATGTCTTCTGCAAACAACGTGGCCAAGGAAATGGCGTAGGATGCCTGGTCAGAGGAGGAATCAACCCCGATAAAATCGGTGTAAGGGTCACTCAAAGCCTTGATGGCCATCCACTTGTCCCACCAGTAACCCATAGCGGTCGGCTTCCAGTAGAAGTAGTAACCAAAAACGTCTCGGTCATAAGTGGTACGCTCAGGTCTTGCACCATCTTCAATACCAAACTCAAGGGCTTCCATGGTGATGATTTCGCCACTGTCACGGTCTGCAATGCCCGTCCAACCGGCACAGGTGGTGGAGTCGTCGATGTGATGATAAGGATCGTTTCCGTACACTTTGCGGGTAATACGTTCGATTTCACCGTCTTCGTTGGGTGCAATCACGTGAGTGTCACAAGCTTCTGGATCGTCGCTGATTTTCACCATTTCCAAGTCATCCAACGGATTACGACCCGTATTACCGTCGATCTCGTAGCAACCAGTTTCAAGACGGGAATAGCAGCCTAGGGCTGGTGCTTGAATCACCTCAGCCAACAGGTTCATGACTTCGGTTGCAGCCACGTAGCCGTGAAGACCACAGGCATCTGCAGTGAAACGATCGGGATCGCTTTGCAGTTGGCCACCTTCGTACCAATAACATGTGTCGTCTCGACGAATGATCAATTCCTCGTTCACCCAGTTTTTGTACTGGTCCAAAAGCGGTACGAACGATCGGTTGTAGACGCGCGCAATGTAATCAAAGGGGCTCACGCCAAAGCCGACCCGCTCACGCTTGAACGCATTGTAAATGTAGTAGTTCCGATAGTCGGCCGCTTTCTTCCATGCACGCTCGTAGTTATCGAGGCCCATGTCCCAAAGGTTACAGACTTCAGAACCACCACGGTATTCATCCGAGCAGAAGGCGTATGGCACTTCAACATCAGTGGCCTCATCTACCAATCGGTAGTTCTTATATTTACGCTTGTAGATAGAAGCCACGCGCTCTGCATATGTTCCTGCGTTGGAGATGGCCTCTGGGTAAAAGGTGTAATGCATGGTACCGCGCTTCAACAAGTCGGCGCGCTCCGCCGTTACATCCACGCCAGCTTCATCGGTATCAAATAACTCAACCATATCAGCGTAGGCGTAGGTTACCGCGGCTTGGTCATACATGCCTAAGCGAGTGTTCACACCGTATACACTTTGGTAATCCATCACAGAAGAGAACTGGTAATCCCGCAAGCCACGATCTTCGATGCCACCGTTGAGGATGGTGTCGAACTGAACCAAATCGGTATTGTCATACTCCCACTCTGGCTTTGGACGGGTGTCGTCTTTCAACAAGAAACCCTTGAGAGTCCAGAAACCTTCTTCGAAGTTCACAGGGTCAGTGCTGGCGGCGAAGTTGTGACGCAAGCCAACGGTGTGACCGATTTCGTGAAGTTGGGTATCTCCCATGGTGCGAGCCACCAACCAAGTGAAAGCTTCTTCTTCGTTGTCGAGAAATTGCTGACCCGTGCCAAAACGGCTTTCGATTTGATAGAACAGGCCAGAGTAACCAACGTCGAACTTATCATCGGCCATCAGAATACATCCACCCGCTTTGGGGCTCAACAAGCGTTCTTGACGCATGTCTCGATAGTCAAACAAATCCTTGGATAAGAGCTTATCCATGGTAATGCCCTCAGCCTGCACGTAATCCCCGTCAGGACCCATGAACTCAGGACCAAAAGCTTGCCGGATTTCTTCGGTTACCGCGTATTCGTTGAGGGCGGTGTCTTGAAGCTTCGCTAAGTTGGCTTCGCCCATGTCGTGATAGGCTTCGCCAGTGCGAACTTTCTCACGCAAGATATCGGCGCGCTCCAAAATACCGAGTTTATCGATGCTCTCGAGAACGCGCTCCTTCATGAACCTACCACGAGATGCGATTCGTGAGGACTCTTGATTTATGGTTGCTGAGATGGCCGCACGAGCCGGGACACCTGCCCCAATGTCTTCAGCAGAGATCAAGCCTTTTTCGTACTTGTAGATGTCCAAGGTACGACGAGCAATCCAACGCCCGGGAGCGCCATAGTAAAATGCATTCCCTTGAATGATCTCACCGGTCAGTGGATCTGCGGCAGAAGGACCATAACCTAAGGGGGATGAAGCGTGCTCGTTAGGCACGTAGTAATACATGGAGTAACGCAAGTCACCGATTTGTGGATTCAAGCCGGTCTCGCCACACTCTACTGGGTCGCCCGCTTTAACAGGGTTGTTAGGACAAATAATGAACATGTCCTTGTCTTCCATTTCGGAGGCATCCCAACCGGTACCCGCAAGAACCGTTTCAGTGAAAAGGGCATTCCATTCTTGAGCGTTGCTTTCAGCCACTTCTTTGTACTCGTTGGGGAAGTCGGCATTGAGATAGTAAACGATGGGCTTCAGATCACCCTTTTTACAGGTGGCGTAAGGACGCTCAGCCGTTGCGTCGTAACAATCTGAGCTGTCGCCCCAAATGTTCCAGCGATTGGCCAATCGAGATGCGCCACTGTCAACGTAACCATAGTCAGGATCGTAGGTATAACGCTCCGTACGGAAGTAGCCGAACTTGTTGAAGCGCATGTCGTCATATTCCAAAGCAGTGTATTTGCGGTCTGTTTTACGCATGAAGGAGTTTCGAACCTTCAAGTTGACGCCCATGCAGTCATTCATGATGCTGCTGTACAACCAGCATTCCAAAATGGGGAACCCGAAGTAGTTGGTGTACAACTGATTGACCTCAGGTTGTGCGGTCATGCGCTGAACGATATCGATGTAGTCACGGCTGATCACGGCCGCGTCCAAGTTGCCTTGTGATTGAGGCATGTCACCCTCGGCTTGGATGTACATCCCTACTGGCGCTTGCTGCACTGCTGCGGCGCCGAACTGGAAGTCACTGATCAGATTGTTGGACCAGTCCACGCGAATGTAATCGCGGTCATACCAATGACGGTCCATCATATTTTCAGTGATCACGTTCATCTGCTCACCCGTTCGAGCGTTGTACTGGCGCTGAACGTCAAAGTGGCTCACAATGCGAAATGCTGCTACGGGCGACCCCTGATAAGCGCCAGTGTCAGGACGTACATAGCCGTCAGCGGTGTTGGTGCGGCTGTCTTCCAACCATGGATACGCACGGTAAGCGAACAAGAAGTCACGTTGGATGTCCCAAACGACCAGTTCGTTATTGCCCTGCTCACCGATGAAGCTCAGGCCACTGGTGGAGGCAATGTCGATGACGGTCGGTCGGAAATAATATTCGGCAGGCGTCCGTTCGGTGTAAGGAACGAAGTCGTCACCACGTTCTTGCGTCAAATCAGCACAAGGTTCTTCGAAGAAAATACATTTTCTAACTTTCTCGGGTTGCGTACGATCAATATCGCCAACGCCGAAGCAGCCAGAGGTTAAGAGCGTAAAAAGCCCAGTTATTGCGATGCCGGAGTTCCATGTTCGTGTCATGTTGTTCACCTATTGCTTGGTATGTGATCAGTGCACCCACATGAAGGCACATCAAAATATAAAAACAATAGGGAAACCGGCTTTTTCACGGGGAAATAGCGCTCTGCCGGTATCCTTGAGCGGGTGCGTATGGCAGAGACTGTACAAATTGCGTTTTGCCTATCTTCCTTTTTAAATACAATGCCTTAAACTTAATCGCCCGCTCGCAAAGATGACTGCAGACACATTGACACGCTGTTCCAAGGCTGCGCGAAAACAGCGGTTTCTGCTTGTCCACATTGGATATCCGGGTCTGTGCCGCATCCCACCGCATCCGTGCAGCGAATAAAACAAAATCCACCGGCTTCGCCGTAGGTCCCACCGGCCCCTGCCGTTAGAAAACCGTTGGTATCCTGGGTGTTTGCGTCTAAAGGATCCCCGTGTCCGAAGGTAAAGCCCGCTTGGCACACATGCCCCGCTGGGCAGCCGCTCTCAGGCTGTTGACTGTTGGGCTTGCACACGCCCCCACAAAATCCGGGCTGGCCCTCTGCCAAGCCCAACAAGGGACCCTGCCAACAAGACGTGCCTTCGATACAATCACTGGCAGAAAAACACCGCTCGCCCAGCCCACCCTCACCAGGGCCTGGGTTGTCGGAACACAGGCCAGTGGTGGCATTGCAAACCGAGGCGCCCGTGATGTCATCAGCCCAAACGTGCATGGCGATGGCATTGTTGAGGTCCCCCCGTTGTAAAACGGCAGTTCGCACACAGTCTGGAATGTCTAACTCACAAGGACGCACACAATGGGGGATGGCGGCTCCGGTTTGAAAGTCTTGGACATCGAGAAAGCGAATGTCACACACGTCATCGCTTCGCGGACACTGCACCGAAGTTTCACAGGTCCGGACACAGGCTGCTACATCGGGTTCAAAAAGTTTGAGGACCGTCCCCGACGGACAACTCGGCGGTGCATTCCACGTGCCCATAAAGGTACAAAAACCCTCGTCGACACCCGACTCGTGATAGTGGGTAAACTGGTCTTCCCAAAAGGGCTTGCTCAGCCCGGAGCCGTAAGCACCATCGCGCGTCACGATGAAACAGGCCAAACCCGTGGGACATTTGTTGCTTGGGTTTTCGGATGCATCACCGCTGTAGGTACACGACAAACCCACCTGATCACCATTGAGTACGCACATGGTGCCATCTTCACTCAAGGTATAACCGGTGTCACAATAACAGTTATTGTCAGCGGCCAACGTAGAGTTGCGAGGACAAATAACGCCAGAGCTGCCCCCTGGCCCTTCGGGTTCAAAACTCCCCTGTCCTGTGTCAGGGCATGCACCCAATACAGAAACCATCAGAACGACATACAGCTGACGCAATTTCATACCTTTATCCTTCAATCGATCCACCCCTCGAATTATCGCGGATTTTAAGGATTTTGACCACCAAAATTAAAAAAGCCCTTCAAAATGAAGGGCTTTTGAGACTCGAAACCTGAGCGTTTGAGCTCAGAGGCCGCCGTCTGTGGCTGGGGTGGCTACACCCGCCTTAATCACATGCTTGGCATTGGCCGAATGTCTCGTTACGGTCCCCAGAGCCGAGAACATATACACGGTTTGCATAGCTGGCATTGTCCGTATTACCAACACAGCTCTCGGTGGAAACGCCCAAGAGGCTTTCTTGAGTCCCATTAACGTACCACAAGTATTCCATGTCTGCGGTCATGTTCGGGATAACCACGGTATAGATCCCGTCACCGTCATCGTCGGTTGCCAGCGGACCGTTATTTGGATCCCAGCTCCACCATGGCCCACTGAGGCGGACACTGGTCACAGTATCGAAACCGGCACAGTTGGTGTCTAGGTTGAGCGTCAAGTCAATGACTGCAGGCGTATCATCGGCCCCTGCGTCTGCAGTGGTATCATCGGAACCGTCGTCGCTGGAACCAGCGTCTGTAGCGGTATCGTCAGAGCCATCGTCACTGGAACCAGCATCTGCGGTGGCATTGGTGTCACCGGTGTCGGTGGAACCTGCGTCTGCGGCAGTGTCGTCGGAACCGTCATCACTGGAACCTGCGTCTGCGGTGGCATTGGTGTCACCGGTGTCGGTGGTGCCTGCGTC
>MDTD01193868.1_pt1 | contig 11964 bp, 15 predicted proteins | sample 811221 | NCBI WGS metagenome assembly MDTD01 (sample SAMN05326646, study PRJNA326480) | marine metagenome | isolation source: seawater | place: Pacific Ocean: South West | collected 2011 | reverse complement strand
ATAATGAGATAATTACAGATAAATTCACATTTGTAATAGCATGTAATACGATTCATACCGGCAAAGGTATGAAAATGGCTCCGAAGGCAATATTAGATGACGGAAAGATAGATATTATTGTGGTAAAACATAAAGCAAGTAGATTTAAAATGCTGTCAATGCTACCTACTGTTTTTGATGGAAGCCATATTAAAAATCCTTTGGTAGATTATTATAAGGCTTCCAGTTTTTCAATCATACCAGAATTAAATGAAGTTTTAAATATTGACGGTGAAATAGCTGGTGAAACACCGATTGATGTTACAATTTTACCAAAGAAAGTAAAAATTTACTGTAAGTAGTTTAAAATTCTGGCCAAAGTTCTGTTCTAACTTTAAGCTCCATTCCAGGTTTAAGCACACCATCATTTTCCTGTAGCAAAGCCTCATTATCCCAATATAAAACTACCCATGCGTATTGGTCTCCATATTCTTTTTTTGCTATAGTCCACAAGGTCTCACCTCTAGTAACTCGGTGTATGTAGTAATCTGGTTCAAATTCAACAGAATTTTCACTAGGCTTTAATAAATCCAAGTAATGATAAGGATGTATCATATCTGGATCTTCACCTATTTTTTCTTTATTCCAACCATAGATTGTTCTCCACTCATTTGGATTACCATACTCTTCATATGCTATAAGAGACAATGTTTGACCAGGTTTTATCATGTACTCAGTCCAAACACTATCAGGAACAATTTCATCTAAATCTTGTATAGGATCAACAACAACTTGTGTTTCTACCACAACCTCTTCTAAGTCATTTTTTTCCTGAACATTAGCATCACCATCTGTCAAATCACTATTATTATCAAGGCTTGCCTCAACGGCATCTGTATTTATGTCTGTAATTGTCTCATCGGTAACTTCAACAGCAATACCATCTCCGTTGTTAACTGGAACGACTACATTTGATAAATCCTGATCGTTAGTTTCATCAACAACGGTAAGAGGTTCAGGTATTTCTGGTATGATCTCTTCAGGTGTTGGTTGAGGTTTTTTCCCGCATCCGACAGCTAAGAAAAATGATACTATTGAAATAAAAATTATTTTGTGCATACTTTAAACCTTAAAATCTTATAACTAAATCCGATTCTTATTTTACAAAAGAATTAAATTTAATCTTTACTAAATTCGTTTACCTACTTTTAACCTATTAAGTGCCCTAGACAAAGAAAGTTCCGTACGTACTCTGTCTAATTTACCATCTTTAAGCCTATTTTTTGCTCTATCTTGTGACTTTTCTGCCCTTGTTACATCTATTTCACTTGACTTTTCGACTGATTCTAACAATAATTGAGCTTTATTATCTTTAAAATCTAAAAAGCCACCACTAGTTGCCATATATTCAGTTTCACCTTGATTCTCTACCTTGATTTCACCAACTCCAAGAGATACAAGAACAGGAGCATGATCTCTCATAACACCAAATAATCCATTTACTCCCGGAAGTCGTAAATAATCAACAGATTCAATATTTATATGACTTGTTGGTGTAATTATTTCTACTGAAAAATTTTTTGACATTCTTAATCTTATTTATTACCATTTTCAATTGCTTCGTCAATGGTACCAACATATGAAAAAGCATTTTCATTTAAATCATCAACTTCACCATTTAATATTGCTTCAAAACCAGAAACAGTATCTTCCATAGAAACATATCTGCCTTCTTTACCAGTAAATTGTTCGGCAACGAAAAATGGTTGAGACATAAATTTCTGCATTTTTCGAGCTCTTGATACTGTTAATTTATCTTCATCAGATAGTTCATCCATTCCAAGAATCGCGATAATATCCTGTAAATCTTTATATTTTTGTAAGACAGATTGAGTCTGTCTTGCGACATTATAATGTCTATCTCCAATAACTCTTGGATCTAAAATCCTTGAAGTTGAAGCAAGAGGGTCTACGGCAGGATAAATTCCTAACTCAGCAATTTTTCTTTCTAAAACAGATGTCGCATCAAGATGCGCAAATGTTGTAGCTGGAGCAGGATCGGTTAAATCATCCGCTGGAACATAGACAGCTTGAACAGATGTGATAGATCCCTTCTGAGTTGATGTTATTCTTTCCTGTAAGTCTCCCATTTCAGTTGAAAGTGTAGGTTGATATCCAACAGCGGACGGCATTCTACCAAGAAGTGCAGACACCTCTGATCCTGCCTGAGTAAATCGAAAAATGTTATCTACAAAAAGTAATACATCACGACCTTCTTGATCACGGAAAAATTCAGCCATCGTAAGTCCAGTTAAAGCAACACGTAGCCTTGCACCAGGAGGCTCATTCATTTGACCGAAAACCATTGTCGTTTTATCGATCACGCCTGATTCTGTCATTTCATTATATAAATCGTTACCCTCTCTAGTTCTTTCACCGACACCAGCGAAAACAGAATAACCACCGTGCTCAGTAGCAATATTTCTTATTAACTCTTGAATTAAAACAGTTTTACCAACACCAGCACCACCAAATAAACCTGTCTTTCCACCTTTTGTGTAAGGTTCCATAAGATCTACGACTTTAATACCAGTAACAAGCACTTCTTTTGACGTCGCAAGCTCTTCATGAGGAGGTGCTGTCCTGTGGATTGGTGACGTTGCTTTGGTCTTCACACCACCTTTTTGATCAATAGTATTTCCAAGTACGTCAAATAATCTACCCAACGTTTCTTGTCCAACAGGAACAGAAATAGGGCTACCTGAATCTTTAACAGCAACACCTCTTTGCAAACCATCTGTAGAATCCATAGCAATGGTTCTTACCATACTATCACCAAGATGCTGTGCAACTTCCAATACAAGCTTTCCTTCTTCTCTTTCCACAACTAATGCATTCATAATTTCTGGAAGATGTCCATCCTCAAATGCAACATCAACTACTGCACCCATAATTTGTGAAATTTTACCGTTAACTGACATAAATTCCTCTCTTATTTCAAGGCCTCAGCACCACCAACAATGTCTAATATCTCCATTGTAATTGCAGTCTGACGAGCTTTATTAAATTCTAATGTTAAATCACGAATCATATCTTGCGCATTTGTTGTGGCATTTTCCATCGCCAACATTCTTGCAGCCTGTTCACTTGCATATGATTCAAGTAAATATTTCCAAACTTGAACATTCAAATGTTTAGGAATTAAACTTAATACTATATCATCTTTTGATGGTTCGTATATTTTATCTTCTGAGACAGTATCGCCTTCCCCATATTCCAACGGTAATAGTTGCTCAGAAATCACCTGTTGAGTTGCAACACTAACAAATTCATTGTATACAACTTGAATATGATCAGTTTCACCTGAAACAAATTGTTCTACAATTTCTTTACCGTAACCAACCGCATGATCAAAGTTTAATTCATTCCAAAAATCTAAATGTTCAGAAATTATATTATAATTTCTAGCTTTAAAGTGATCTCTCGCTTTCTTTCCAATACAAATTAAATCAACATCTTCTTTCCCAATTAAATCTATCTCTTTCTGCGCTTTTTTTAATACATTGGTATTAAAAGAGCCTGCAAGGCCGCGATCAGAAGTTATAATTACGTAAGTATGTTTAGATTTTTCTCTATTTTCTAAAAGAGGTAAAATACTTCTATCTACATCGGGAATTAATTCTTTGATTAAATCTGAAAGCCTTCTAGAATATGGTCTTGCCTGCTCCATACGCTCTTGAGCTTTACGCATTTTAGCTGCTGCAACCATTTTCATTGCACCAGTCACCTGCTGAATACTTTTGATAGATTTAATTCTGTCTCGTATATCTTTCAGGTTTGCCATTTTTTAGCCTAAAAATCCTTTTTTATAAGAATTAATTAATTCGATGAGCTTACTGTCTAATTCTTCACTAATTTGTCCTTTAGCAGATATTTCAGACAAAATTTCAGGATTAGATGTCCTTAATGAATCCATCAATTTTTTTTCAAATTCGTTGATTTTATCCAAATCAATATCATCTAATGCACCCTTGCTAGCAGCGAAAATTATAACAATTTGCTCTTCAACACGCATTGGTACATATTGACCTTGTTTCAAAATTTCAACCATCCTTTGACCACGAGTCAATTGTGCTAAAGTAGACTTATCCAGATCAGATCCGAATTTAGCAAAAGCTTCAAGTTCTCTAAATTGTGCAAGATCTAATCTAAGTGTACCAGCTACCTTTTTCATCGCTTTAATTTGAGCTGATCCGCCAACACGTGATACAGATAAACCAACATCAATTGCAGGCCTAATACCTGAATTAAACAAATTTGTTTCTAAATATATCTGTCCATCTGTAATAGAAATTACGTTAGTCGGTATATATGCAGAAACGTCCCCTTCTTGTGTTTCAATTATTGGAAGCGCAGTGAGTGAACCTCCTCCAAGATCATCTGAAAGCTTGGAAGATCTTTCTAGTAAGCGACTATGTAAATAAAATACGTCTCCAGGGAATGCTTCACGTCCAGGTGGTCTACGCAGAACTAAAGACATCTGTCTATATGCGACAGCTTGTTTTGATAAATCATCGTAAACAATTAACGCATGACCACCACTATCTCTAAAAAATTCTCCCATAGCTGTCCCACTGTATGGAGCTATAAACTGCATAGGTGCAGCATCTGATGCATTTGCAGTAACTACAGTAGTGTACTCCATTGCACCATTTTCCTCTAACTCTGCAACTAAACTGGCAACTGTGGAGGCCTTTTGTCCAACAGCCACATAAATACAATAAACTGGTTCTTCAGTCTCATGCGTATATTTCTGATTAATAATAGTATCAATAGCAACGGCTGTTTTACCTGTTTGTCTGTCCCCGATTACTAGCTCTCTCTGCCCTCTACCGATGGGTATCATACTGTCAACAGCCTTAATACCAGTTTGAAGAGGTTGTGTTACTGGCTGTCTTTGCATAACACCTAAGGCCTTGCGCTCTATTGGTAATGTTTTCTCTGCTTTAATTGGACCTTTACCATCTAGTGGCTGTCCCAATGGATCAACAACGCGACCTAACATTTCTTTACCAACGGGCACTTCTACAATCGTACCAGTTCGTTTTGCAATGTCTCCTTCACGAATACTTCGGGTATCTCCAAAAAGTACCAATCCAACGTTATCTTCTTCAAGATTAAGTGCCATACCAAATACATCATTTGGTAGCTCAACGAGTTCAGAGCTCATTACATTTTCTAAGCCACTTACCCTTGCGACACCATCGCCAACCATGATAACTTCTCCAACCTCAGAAACATCTAAGTCTGACTGAAACGCTTCGAGTTGCTTTTTTAACGATGAGGTAATATCGTCTGTAGTTACTTGCATTTTTTCTCCATATAGTTCTATTTAAGAGTGAAGTTTTTACGGATTTTATTTAATTGAGTCTTAACAGACCCATCAATTATAGAATTATCTACTCTCAAAATCATGCCACCCAGGATATTAGGGTCAACATTAATTTTCATATCAATATTTTTATCTAATTTTGAAACTATTGTTTGCTCTAACTCGCTAATTTGTTCCTTGCCCAGAGGCTGCGCAACAGTACAAGAAACTTTTGCTGATTTAGATTTTTCTGAGATAATATTTTGATATGAGCGCATTAATAAAGTCAACTCTCCAACACGATCATTTTCAAGTAAAATATCCAGTATTTCAATAGAAATTGAACTAATCTTTTTATCTAAGGACTTCATTAAAATCTCAGATTTTTGAGACTTTGAAATACGCTTTGATAACAGTACAAATCTAAACTCTGGATTTTTTTTGTAGAGTTGAACCAATTGACCTAATGACTCTTCTATCTTTTCTGTTTTATTTTTCTTTTCTGCTGCAGAAAAAAGAGAGTATGCAAACTGATCTGTTGTAAACTTAACTGACATCAAGCCTGACCAAGATGCTTAACTGTTTCGTCGATAAATTTTTTATTATCTTCATTATTAATATTTCTTTTAATAACTTTCTCAGCAATTTCCATAGTCAATTCAACAGCAATATCTTGTATTTCACCAAGAGCTTTTTCTTTCTCTGCCTTGATCTGATTATTTGCTTTTTCAGATATTTCTTCTGCATTTTTTCTGGCAACTTCTTCAATATCACTTTTTAATTTATCTGCAGTTTTTCGACTTTCAGAAATAATTTCTAGAGCTTCTGCCCTAGCTTTTGCAATCACTTCTTCATAATCTTTTTGTGCTTTTTCAGCATTCTGCTTTGCTTGATCAGCAGCGCTGAGGGCCTCTTTAATCTCTTTTTCTCTCTCTTCTAAAGCAGATATTATCGGTCCCCATGCTACTTTCTTCAAAACTAACAAAAGCAAAAGAAAAGTTAATACAGTCCAAAAGAGTAGTCCTCCATGTACTTCTAACATGTTTTACTCCACGTTTTCTATTTACCTTGTAAAAGAAAGCATGTCGCTGCAGCGAATAGCGCTACACCTTCGATCAATGCAGACATAATTAATGCTGTCGTTCTTATATCACCCGCAGCTTCAGGCTGTCTTCCTGTTGCTTCTGCAGCAGCGGCAGTAATTTTACCAATACCTGCAGCAGCACCCATTGTAACTAACCCTGCACCTAACCCTGCAGCTAAATATGCTAATCCTTGTGCATCCATTTTTGTATTTACTCCTATTATTTTATTTTAATGATGTTCATGTTCAACAACTGCCATCCCAATAAATATAGATGACAATAAAGAAAAAATATAACCTTGTAAAAATGCAACAAATATTTCAAGCATATTTATTGCAATAGCCATTGGCACTGCTCCCAGCGCGGCTCCATAACTTCCCATATTAATTATAATACCAAGAAAAGCTAAAATAATTATATGTCCAGCATTCATATTTGCAAGAAGTCTAACGGATAAAGCAAATGGTTTGGTAAACAATCCAATAATTTCCACTGGTATCATTATTGGAAGTAACCATGTTGGTACTCCGGGTGTTGCAAATATATGTTTCCAGAAATCTTTGTTCCCAAAAATTATGTAAGTAAAAAATGTAATTAAAGCTAAACCAACAGTAACACTAAAAGATGCAGTCGCAGTCGCACTTCCAGGAACAAGACCAAGTAAGTTCAATGTTACAATGAAAAAGAAAAAAGTTAGAATTAGTGGTAAAAACTTTCGCCCTTGTTTTTCTCCCATATTTGGATAGACAACTTCATCTCTGATAAATACAATGAAAATCTCAAGCAGATTTCCAAAACCTGATTGTACTTTTTTTCTTTTATCATAGCCAATAGTGAAAGCTAAAATTATTAATAATGATGCTAAAAACATCATTATACCTTGCTTTGTAATAAATAATTGATCAGGATCATCTTTCATTCCATTGCCATCAATTTTCCACGATAAAATATTTCCTAATGAAGGAATAACATTATCCCATTTATTAAATTCTGGCTGTTCTTCATTATATAACTTAATTTTTTTATAAATTTTATTTTTCTTTTGATGTAAATAATCTGATTCAGATTTGCCGTCTGGAAATTCTGATGAGATTTTTTTCTTGAGATATATAAAAAGGTTTACAGGATTTAATACTTCAAAGTATTTACCATCTTGTATATGATGAACAATTACTTCTCCCGTTACGCCTTCCTTTTCACCTTGCTCATTACCTGCAAACAAGCTAGTTGTGACAAAGACAGTGTAAAGCAATAATTTTAAAATTATTTTAATCAATTAACCTGAACCTTTCTAGAAGGAAGTATTTTTAACCAACTTGTAATTTCTGTCCACTGATGAACAACATAAAAAAACATTAAGAACATAAAAAACGGTGTTGTCTGTAAATATCCATTCATTGTCATATACAGTGAAAAACCCAAAACAAACGCCATTCTGATGATCATACCACCATATATGTTTACCATGAATTTATTTTGCTCAGCACCATGATATTTAATTACAAGGATATAACCCACGATAGCATTAATTAAACTAAGCATAAATGAGCTAAATATTTCAACCTTGTAAGGTTTCCACCAAGATAAAAATGGGAAAAAACCAACTATAAAAATAATAATTGTACCTATAATTAATGCTTTAAAAAATGACTTCAATATTTATTTTACTGACTTTATTAATTGAGCAATTGAAACAAAAATGCCAAAAAACATACCGAAAAGTTGCCCGTATGGATTTTCAATTAAATCTTTTTCTTCTATTTTTTGACCTATCCACCAGAATATCATAATTGTTATTGCCATCTGGATACCTAATCCAGAGTACTGCATCCATTCATTATTATTCGCTTTTTTTTTAAATTTCTGACTGATTTTGCTTTAACAAAGGTTTTGTTTTACTGCGCGTATCTTTTACCATATTACAAAGACCGTCGAAGCGCGCACCCTCTTGAATAACCAGTATTCCTGCGGTCAAGTTACCCATAAGGTGTGAATTTGATCCAAGAGTAACCTTTCCAGAAACAATAACATCACCTTTAATATTTCCATTAATGACAGCCTCTTCTGCTTTGACTTCACCTTTAATAAAGGATCCTTTACCTGTTCTAATAGACCCTTTAGTGACTACCGAACCAAAAACTTTACCATAAACAAGCATATTGCCTGAAAATTTCAAATCTCCGTATACCTCTGCATCTGCGCTCAAAATGGAACTTGATGACTTTCCTACTTTATTTGATTGAAACATCTCTTTTCTTATAAACTTCTATAAATTCTCTGGGATCCAGTATCTCATCATTTTTCCATACTTCAAAATGCAAATGTGGTCCATCACCGTTATCATCTCCAACTGTTGCTATTTTTTGTTCAGCACTCACAAATTCCCTAGACTTTACTAAATTTTTTTCATTATGAGCATAAACAGTGTATAATCCATGAGTATGTGATATTATTACGATTTTCCCATACTTTTTGGTCTCTCCTGAAAAAACAACAAACCCGTCTAGTGGTGATTTTATTTTTTCGCCTGAGTTGGCCGCTATATCCAACCCTTCGTGCAAAATTTTACCATTATCAACTTCTATCCCTTTCGTAACTATACCTTTAACAGGTGCGGATAGAGGTATTACATCATTTTCATCAGTGAAAAAGCTACGAATCGAGTTCTCTAAACTCTCTTCCATCAATAACTTTTCAGCGTTTAGTTCATTTAATAATATTTCTGTTCTAGCCTTGTAACGAATTAATTCATTAACTTGCTGAAGTATACTATTCCTGTTGAAAACCTGCCATAGACCGTAAAAAGCAAAAACATTGATTAAAGTTATCAATAATATTGTGAAAATCAGAAATTTTTTCGATACTTGAAATGATTTCTGTTTTCCATCATTTTCAGATAGAAACCATAAAGTAAAATATCTATCTTTCATCTAACACTTACAATATAAATTTAAAAGTGGTTTTAATCTTAAAACAAATAAAAATATTTTAACTTTAATTAGGATCAATTTCACTTAAAAGTTCAAAGATTCTATTAAAATCTTCATTCGAGAAATAATCAATAACAATTTGACCTTTACCAGAACCCTGCCTCCCTTTGAGCTTAAAAGAGACTTTAGTACCTAACTTTGAGCACAATTCAGATTCATATTTAGACATTGAGTTGGTTTTATACTGATTGGACTTTTTATTTTTTAAAATATTACCAATTTCGCCGATATTTTTTACGAGCTCTTCCGTTCTACGAACACTTAAATTATTTCTTATTATTTTTTGAAACGCGCCAATAATTTGACCTTGAGTTTTGAGACCTGCTAATAATTCTGCATGTTTTTTAGAAATAATTTTCTTTTTTAAAGCATCTCTAATTTCTAAAGGTAACTTTAAGAGTCGCATTCTATTTGCTATCAATGGACGACTTTTCCCAACTCTCTTAGAGACCTCTTCTTGCGTCAAATTATATTTTTCAACTAATAACATGTAACCTTCTGCTTCTTCAATGGCATTTAAATCTTCTCTTTGAATATTTTCAATTAATGCCATTTCTAACATATCTTCATCTTTTCTGACATCTAAGATATATGCAGGAATTTTTTTCAAACCTATATTCTTTGAAGCACGAAACCTTCTCTCTCCAGCAATAATCTCAAATTTACCACTATTCAACTCTCGAACAGTTATCGGTTGCAATACTCCCTTTTCTCGTATTGATTTCGTTAAATCCTCTAGTATCGACTCGTCAAAAACTTGCCTTGGCTGATGATGGTTTGGTATTATTAAATCAATATCAATACCATCCTCCATTGCATTTTCAACAATGGTTGACTGAGACTTTATTAAAGCTTGAAGTCCTTTACCTAGTGATTTATTCATTTCTTATCAATACCTCTGTTGCTAAATTCATATAATTTTGTGCTCCATTACAAGAAGCATCATACAATAAAATAGGCTTCCCATGGCTGGGAGCTTCTCCAAGTCTTACATTTCTTTTGATAAATGTATCATAAACTTTATCTCCGAAATAATCTTTCACCTCCTGAACTACCTGCTTTGATAAATTTAGACGATTATCATACATAGTGACAAGAATACCCTCGATGTCAAGCTCTTTATTTAAATGCTTTTGAACTAATCGAATGGTATTTAAAAGCTGCGATAAACCCTCTAAAGCATAATATTCACATTGTATTGGAATTAAAATAGAATTTGCTGCGGTTAATACATTTACAGTGAGCAAGCCCAAAGAAGGTGGACTATCAATCAAAATAAATTCATATTCATTGGAAATTTCTTTTATTGCGTTTCTTAACATTGATTCCCTTGAATACATATTAACTAGTTCTATTTCAGCTCCTACCAGCTGTGGCGATGAGGGCAGAATATTTAAATAATCAACGTTTGTTTCAATTATACAATCCTTTATTGACTTTTCTCCTATTAGAACGTCATATACAGAATTTTTATAAGAACCAGACTCTATCCCAAGACCTGTAGTGGCATTAGCTTGCGGATCCATATCAATAAGCAGCACGGGGACTTCTGTAACTGCAAGATAAGACGATAAATTTACAGTTGTAGTCGTTTTCCCTACACCACCTTTTTGATTGGCAATTGCTATTGTTTTTCCTAAAAACTTGTTCATTTTATGAATGAAAATTTAAATTAGGAAAGTGCCGAATTCAAAGCATATATAACAAATTAAAAATCTAAGGCTACAAACCTTGAAGCACCATTTCTCTTTATCAATAAAAGTATCGAATCACCTTTTTCGTATTCTTTTATTATTAAACGATAATCAGAGACTGAATTCACCACGTTTCTACCGACTTTTAATATCATGTCCCCAACTGCAATTTCTTTTGACGCACGACTATTCTTTTTCACGTCCTTAACAACAATACCATACGATTCATTTAAATTCAATTCCTTTGCTAAAGATGAATTCAGATCTACTACCATCAATCCCAAATCATCATAAAAAGATTGGCCACTTCTATAAACCTCGGCTAGTTCATTTTCCGCTGGCCTTTCTCCTAGCTCAACATTAATCATTTTTTTATTGCCATCTCTGATAATCTCAAATCTAGCAATACTATTTGGTCTTAAACTTGAAACTATATTTTTTAACTCAGAGGAATTACTTATGTTTTTACCATTTACAGAAGTAACAATGTCTTGTTCATAAATCCCACCTAACTCAGCGGGACTATTTTTTAAAACTTGCGATATTATTGCACCATCTAAAATCTCAATATCAAGGGCTTTTGCTAAACTTTCATCTATGTCTTGAATTGAAACGCCTAACCAACCTCTAGTAACAAATCCAGTAGATATTAAATCTTCAGCTATTCTCATTGCTTGATTAATAGGAATAGCAAAACCTATACCAACATTCGCATTAGACATGCCTCCAGTGGCTATAGCAGTATTAATACCTACAAGTTCACCATAAAGATTAAACAATGCTCCACCTGAATTTCCAGGATTAATGGCAGCATCATGTTGAATGAAATCTTCATAACTTAGTTT
>MDTD01017507.1_pt1 | contig 11964 bp, 7 predicted proteins | sample 811221 | NCBI WGS metagenome assembly MDTD01 (sample SAMN05326646, study PRJNA326480) | marine metagenome | isolation source: seawater | place: Pacific Ocean: South West | collected 2011 | reverse complement strand
GATAATGTCAATGGTAATTGAATCATGTGATCCGGCTTCTTGATATAGGGAGAAGTGGCAACATTGTCTCCTCCGCCATATTGGCTGATAAAAAACTGATTGTATTGTTGCAACAAGGCATCGTTATTTTGGAAATTCATCGCAATAAACTGAGTGCCCTTTTTCATGGCTTGAATGAAATCCATGTTGTGGCTGGCCGCCGAACGCGTTGGCAAACATAAACTCATTTCATTGCTGGCAATGTGCTTATTGATTTTATAGGCCGCGTCGCTAATGAAAAGATCGTTAAAATGAAAATGGTTCATCTCATTTCCATATAAATCCACGATTCGATCTAGTTTGCTCTTTCGAAGCGTCTCGTAATTTTGGTCGTCATCATTTAAAATCACAAATATGAAAATTTTATTAGACAATTCTTTCATTTCAAAATTCCCGATGAATCCAGAGCGATCTTTGAAGTATTGCTCCGAATAGGTGCTTCGTAAATCGCTGGACGCCAGTCTAGAAAGATTAAATTGGTTCAAAATCGTATTGTATATTTTGTCATAAAACTCCGTTTGTTTTTTCATTCTTGTAGAAGACGGATTCTTCTTGTAATCTACGTTTGTGTCATAATGGATGCGGAAAATGAGAAACAATGGATCATCTTTCATGGTATTTTGTACACTGTCATCGTAAAAGTTACTTTGCGTGAACGTCTCATCAATGTCATTTAATGCGTCTTTCAATGGAATGCTGTTGTACGTTTCTTTGTATAGATTGGTATTGACAGAGTTCGCCGCAATGACCGGAATGTCGTCAATAGAAAAAATCTGCATGTCCAACGCACGAACGCCATACGACGCACAATTTTGCAAAGCACATCTGTCTACATAATCATTACTAAACTTACCACTACAGAAGCAATTGTGAGCAGTTTTAATGTAGAAATCCTTAAGTTTATAATCGTACTCAATGGGCGTGTCGTTGATCGTGATGTTGCCTTTGAAATATCCATTGCGAATGGAATCTTGGAGGCTGTAGAATTCCACAATGTTGTTGTTTTTTCCTTCAAAACGAACGTCTCTGATCTTGCGACAATTGACTTCTCTTTTCCCCACTTTGTCGCTGATATAAATGATGACAATCATAAACAAAATAAAAAAGAAGATCAATATTGCATTCTTTGTAATGAAATCTGCATTTTCAGAAGCCATATTTAACATAATGCTATATAATTATTTTAAGTATTTAAAACAATGCGATATAATCTATGTAAACTATATATATATGCCAGGTGGTTTACTGAATATTATAGCGTATGGAAATGCTAACATCATATTAAATGGAAACCCTTCCAAAACGTTTTTCAAAACGGTATATGCCAAACATACAAATTTTGGCATGCAAAAGTTTCGCATTGACTATGATGGTTCTCGCGATATTGATCCCAACAATGACTCGGTGTATACATTCAAAATACCAAGAAATGCGGAACTTCTCATGGACACCTATCTGGTCTTTGATATTCCGGATATTTGGAGCACCATCTTACCCCCCTTGCAGAACGGGGATATGTGGAAACCGTATCAATTCAAATGGAATAAACAACTGGGAACAAGTATCATTAAAAACGTACAAATATTCATTGGAACTCAAATGATCCAAGAATACGACGGTCAATACATTCGGTGCATGGCGGAACGGGATTATACCGAAGACCGGAAAAAAATGTTTGATCATATGACCGGAAACGTGATTGAATTGAATGAACCGCAACAATTTGGGGGGAGACGACTGGGAGCAGGCGTTGATTATCCAAACTCCTTTTTTGAATCTAATATTGCGGGACCCGAACCGTCTATACGTGGGCGAAAAATATACGTTCCATTGGCTTCGTGGTTTTCAAAGAGCAGTAAACTCGCATTGCCTCTGGTGTGTCTACAATATAGCGAAGTCGTGATCAAACTCACTTTACGTCCGATTTATGAAATGTTTACCATCAACAACGTCGTCTCCAAAGATAAGGATAACACCTTTTTAGAGGAATCTACTTCTCTAGAAGATGGTGCGGGTGATTCCGTTGTGGATTATCAAAAACTGAAAAATGCTTTTTATCAACGCATTCAGCCCAATTTTACGATTGATAGACATCAATTGTACCGCTTCTTACAGCCACCGCCCAACATTCAACTGTTTGAAGCAGACTATCAAAATAAAGTAAACAATTGGAATGCGGATGTGCATCTGATTGCGAATTATGGATTTTTAACCATGGAAGAAAGCAACGTATTTGCTTTAAATGAACAGCGATATCTCATCAAAGAAGTCAAACATACGGTATATCATGACATTGTTGGGACTCGGAAAGTAAAACTAGATACGAATTCTCTCGTGTGTAATTGGATGTGGTTCTATCGTCGCAGTGATGTATATAAACGCAACGAATGGAGTAACTATACAAACTGGCCAACTTCTCTGATACCCTATCAACTAGAACGGTGTCCCAATGAGTCGTCCTATTTATTAAATGGTGTTTCGTTTGGACCAGGTAAGGATCCGAAAGATAACGACACCGGAACCAGGCATACTACGTCGCATCACCAAACCCCAGTTTTCTCAATTGAAAACCAACGAAATATATTAAACACATTTGCGATCATGATTGATGGGAAGTATCGCGAAAATGAGCTGGACTCGGGGGTATTCAATTACATTGAGAAATTCCGGTCGACCAATTCCAGTAATGACACCGGTATCTTTCATTATAACTTTTGTTTGGATACGACGAATTATTTACAACCCACCGGCGCGATGAATTTGAATCGGTTTCGTTCCATAGAATTTGAAATGAATACGATTTTGCCACCCCTCGATCCCGATTATGAAGTGCTCACATTATGTGACGAAAACGGAGGCATCATTGGCGTCACAAAAGAAGAACCAATTCATACATACACGTTTGATATGCATTTGTATGAAGAAAAGTATAATATCTTACGAATCATGTCTGGTAATGGAGGCTTGCTTTTTGCCCACTAACCGCGATGCGGACAATGATTCATGATGTGGTCCGAAGACAATAAAGTATGACGGACAATATCATTAGTTGTCATGGGTTCCCAAGTGAAGGTTCGTTTTTCAAAGTGACAATAGAGATAAAAAAGGAACACGAGTAATACAAGTAAAGATATGTTGCGCCATTTCATGTTTATTATTATTATATAAAATAAATATATATAATAATATGGAATTTAGTGTGGATGAAGACAATATAGAAAGTACGGTAGATTCTATGGTCGATGAAAAGAATTTCAATCTGGAAGATTTGGATTATAGTTTTGACGAAGAAAACTTTGACATTATTATACGCGATGTTACGCGCAATATATCCAAAGCATCTATCGATGAAAACGATCTAAATGGCATTCAAATGATGTTGAAAAAGAAAATATCAGAAAAATCATATACCACATACGAATTAGATCAAGTGGTGGCTGATTTTAAAAAAGAGATTACCAAAACGAAATTTAGTAAAAAGGATCTCATAGATGCGTCTAAACAAATCAAAATTGGTCGCATTCGGAAAAGCAATTCCTTGAATCCTCTGGATAATTTGTCGGGTCTTCCGGTGCAAGACCAGATCATCGTGGTGATTAAACTCATTATGCGAACGTTCTTAAAACTATTTGAAGATTTTGTCGTGTTGTTGGTGACAGTTATGATTGTGCTCAATCTTCAATTCCGAGCAAAGGTTCCATCTTCCTTGTTGTATCCAAGCGATCCAAATGCCTATCCTTATGTCTACTTTGACCCGAACAATCGGTCCCAACAATCAACGTTGACCTCTATGGTGGAATTGAATACGAAGGATAGCGAAGACGATGTGTTTTTAGATACACCGGCTTATTTCACATCCGATGGTAAATATTCCATAGACAAAAACGTGTGCAAAATCAATAACCCCCATGGAACCGGCAAAGATAGCAAATGTAGCAGTGATGCGGATCCCGAATACACAAAGCATTTTACGGACAATATTTCCTACGAAAACATGACCTTTTTTGCAAAACAATTTATCCAAACCAACTCCTCAAAAACGTCCAATGATCTCAACTTATATGGTCTCCTAACGTATCTCATGTTGTATATCTCTTGTTTCACCAATGAAAATATGGCAAATATCAACGAAACCTTTAATTCTTTATTCAAACAAGAAGGGCGGCAAAGTTTGACAGGATATATGATTTTCTTTGTATTGGTGGTGTTGCTTTATTCCACATTTCAGTCCTCCAAATACACGTTTAGTAATTTAATTCAAAAACTTATCTTCACCACAAAAGAAGGAGGGGTATTGAATAAATTTAACTTTCTTGGTAGTTTTATGAATATCCTTTCGGGATTCTTTTCACCGGTACTCTTCTTTTTCAAGATATTCCTTGTATTGCTGTACCCCATTGTGTTATTCCATTGCTTCTTTGGATACATGCGATATTCCACCTTGGTGAGTTCGATCTTTACGAAACTATTCTGCTATTTTGGTGTTGCCTTTACACTGGGCAACGCAATATCCTATGCTTTGCTGTTTTCTCAAGTACTCATGAAGAAACACAGAAGTTTAGACGATGTATTTGAAGAAATCATCAAATCGTTTGTTTCCACAATGGAAGAAGGGATGAAAAAACTGATGATGTTCCAAAAAGAACCCTCCTTTGAAATGCCAACTTTCACCACTTCTGCCACTGGAAAATACGGAAAGTATCACGAATCATTCGGAAACCCTAGGCGAAGGAGAAAGAAAAAACAGAAAAAGAGAAAGAAAAAAGCCAAAAGGGAAGAACAAGCTGGCAAACAAGATGACGAAGTTGAAGAAGGCGAACAAGAGGATGAAGTTGAAGAAGGTGGTCAAGACGGAGGAGGTGGAGGTGGTAGAAAAAAATATGGCAAGGGAAAGAAAGAATATGGTGGATTCGCAAATATGGGACAACCTTCCTTTGCCAGCTGCAAACCACCATCCTTTTTTGAATTCACCTTCCTTAAATCAATCCTTAAATATCTAGGGACGTTGATGTTTTTGCCCATCATTGTCATGATGTTTGCGATTCCAGCATTCGTCAGCCTTTCTATGGCGTTTTCATTCACTAAATCGGTGACCATTGACTACATGAAATATATTGGTAAACTCATTTGCGAAGTAGGAAATTACAAAACCATAATACGTGTAATGTTCTATATCATTACAATCATGGAAATCGTCAAATACATGAAACAAAAATTCCGGGGAATCACAACTGGTGTTCTCGTTGTCGTGTTGCTTGCCGACATGGTGCGAGATTTCATCAAGAAGGGCATGGTGGCCAATAAGTGTAACATGGAAGGCAATGAAGCCGAAATGGGCAATAAGCTGTCAGAACTTATTTTATCAAACAGTTAAGTTATTTATATCACAATAAAATGATATAAATAGTCTATAGCATTGTTCCATAATGGGGAAAAAAGGAAACAAGGGAAACAAAGGAAAGCAAAAACAAAGCAATGTTTCGGCGAATCTTCCAAATGTGTCCATTTGTACCCCCACTTTCAATCGTCGCCCCTTTTTCAAGGGACTGATACATTGTATTTCAAAGCAAGACTATCCGCGGAATAAAATAGAGTGGATTGTGGTAGACGATGGAACGGACTGTGTTCGCGATGTCATTGAAGGAAAAGAGTGCCAAGAAATGCTAAAAGGAATCCATATTCGCTATTTTTACGAAAAGGATAAAATGGATCTGGGGAAGAAGAGGAACTACATGCATGCTAGATGCCAATTTGTAAAAGACGAAGACATTATTGTTTACATGGATGATGACGACTATTACCCCCCGGAACGCGTGAGTCATAGTGTGCAAAAGCTTGTGTCTAATAAAAACGCACTGTGTGGCGGAGCAAGTGAACTGTATTTGTGGTTTAACACATTGGACAAGATGTACAAATTTGGGCCCTATGGACCGAATCACGCCACTGCGGGGACATTTTCCTTTAAGCGCAAGTTACTCAAGGATACATCTTACGAAGACAATGCGGTATTGGCCGAAGAGAAACATTTCTTGAAGAATTACACGGTTCCTTTTGTGCAATTTGACACCTATAAAACCATCCTGGTGGTTTCCCATGAGCAAAATACTTTTGATAAAAAACGACTTGTCAATGAAAACAATCAGTTTTGTCACGCGTCGGCCTTAAAAGTAAAGAATTTCATCAAGGACTCGGAAATGGTAAAATTCTATCAAAGTGAAATCAATGAATTACTAAAAGACTATGAACCTGGTAATGTAAAGAATAAACCTAAAGTGCTGGGAGAAATCAAGCGCCGAGACGAAGAACGAAAGAGTATGGAAGACAATCGGCCTTCCGGTATTGTGGTGAGTGACGACAAAAACCAAAGCAAGCAACTGAGCATCAAAGAAGTCAAAATGTACATGCAAAGTAAGACCAATGAATGTGTTGAGTTGAAATCAAAGATCAATGAATTGATGGGGAAGCTTCAAAATGGCGATGTATTGCAAGGCGATGATCGTCTGTCTGGCATTGTTGCGACGGATGAGAGCAAACAATCCAAGGAATTGACCATCAAAGAAGTGAAACAATACATGAGCATGAAGACCCAAGAGTGTGTTTTCCTCAAGAACAAGGTGCAAGAACTTGTCAAAGAAAACGAGGAATTGAAGAAACGTTCGTGTGTTTCCCCAGAGAGTGACACGCCGAGAATTGTGGAACTGAATTGATTGAACTCAAGACATAAGATCGATCTAAAGAAGAATCTTTGTGATTCGCTTCCGCTCTTGTGGTGAAAAACAATACATGATGGGTTGACTCATTTTGAATCCACGATGTAACTCTTCTTTTTGACAATGGGCCTTTTCGCACATGCTAATGATGAAGTTCAAATTGGAATATTCGTTGCTGAATTTCGTCAATATTTTCGTGAAATCAATGCTTTGTACCTCTTGTTTCTCTTCTTCCTTTGTTTGACAAAGCAAATAATTCATAATCACTTTTAGAAAAAAGGTCATTTCATTGAATTGCCATAATTGCTTTTGAAAGGATAGGCGGTCATAATAATCTCCTTCGCAAAAATGTCGCAAAAAGGTTTCGTAAAATTCACTATCATGAGGCAAAGAATAAATAATGTTCTCATGGTAACACAAGGAAATGATGTTTTTGTCATTCATTCCGCGTACTTTATGATTTGATGTTGTGAGATAATCTTTTACAATGTCTTTGATCACTTTATCGTAATCCACGGAACCATGAGAAGTAGCCTCGTGTACATGGGTGAAGATGTCCATGAGCTCTATAACCTTCTTATCTAAATGATTGGTACCCATCAAGACAAAAAAGGCGTGCTTGTATTTCTGTATATCATGTTTGAAAAACTTAATCATGATATTCAACATCTTCTTGTCGTTGGTTTGTAAATGATCAATGTTGTCAATGATGATGATCTTTTTCTTTTTTTTAGATGTGTTGGGTTGAGAAAAAAACATTTTGTATACATTTTGGCACTCTAATAATGCATGAAAATCGCCTTCGTTTTTCAATTGCTGGATAGAGGTATAGGTATAGTCATAATGATTTTCTTTCACAAACGCCATGATAGAACTTGTCTTTCCGGTGTTTGTTTTTCCGTGCACATACAAGGTTTGTCCCTCATAGAAATAGGGTTCATAATCTATACTATACGACATTGTATTCATATAGCATAGATTTTTAAATACTTTAATCATCATATTTAATCGTTGGTTTCGTAACATACGGACGACACATTTGTTACCCCATCCCAATTCACACCACATGATTGTGCCCATTTCTTTTTCTCGCATATACCGCTGTGCCTCCCCGTTCCCGGGACATTGTAACTCGCATCCGAAAAATCCACATTCAAACAGTCTGTATCCGTGCCTGATAATAACCCATCCGCACCCTCACAATTCCCTGTATCGGAGTTTTTAACATAATAATCAGGACAATCCGAAATATGGGGAGGGAATCCCACCTTTGACGACGTGTATTGCAACGCCGCACCGATGGACGCTAGCGATACGATCAAAATCACAAGAGCAATTAGACTAATTAATTTATAAAAGTTCATGTATTCAAAAATATTATATATAATGTATATAATAAAAATGAATATAATAACAGATATTTCTAATTCATATGTCATGGACCAAAAGTTTCGTGTCCCTGAAAATGAAAATGGACGTATTGTCTTAAAGGCAAACGAAAACGGCACTCCTTTTTTCATCCAGGATATGATCCCTAAAAACGAGAAAACAAACTATTCAAACGCCACTCAATATATGTTTACACCTACTTTATTGAGCCGTACCTACTTTTCTATAGAAAACATCGACATCATCCAAAATGCGATTCGCGCCGAAGTGTACCGTAAATCAAACCAAAAGCATATCATTGATAAACAAGATTACGATCAATTAAAAATGATTATGCGATCCATCTTTTTACAAAACGCATTACATCAAAATCACGACATTAAACAACAAATTGAAACGCTCAATAAAATGGTATTAGACTTTTGTATTCCGCGCGTCTACAATGAACTCGTTGCGTACCTCAAATACAAGGAAGATATATCAACGTTGGCGACTCCCATGGAAAATCCTATTCATCTTTCTGTGGATAAAACGGTGGAATTAAATCGCTTTTTCTAATTCACACAACTCTTCATAATACATGTCCACAATGTTTTTCTGTTTTAATGCTTCTAATGCTTCTTTGGTCTGATCAAAGTCCTGTTTTAGTTTTTCCACATTTTCTTCATTTACCATATCCATGGGCATCTTGATCAAATAGTTGTATCCACCCTTCTCTTCCAAGTGGTCGTACTTTCGCTCAATCAACATGGTTTCAATCACAGTTGCCTTTTTCTTTCGGAGATCCAGGACATTTTCCAATAGTTCGGTAATAAACCGATACTTGTTAGAATACAACATCAAAAGCCCCTCTAAATGCTTGAGTTGTCTTTGTTTTCGTGTTTCGTAATACTCCATTCGGGTTTCAATAAAGTCATTCAAAATTGCATTGACATTTTCGTATTTTGTCAACGTTTCGTTCTTGTTGAACAAATACATGTTGTTTGTGCTCAATGTAGTCGTGAGTTTCAATTGCTTCACGATCTTCTCTAGTGTTTTAGGATCACTTAGATTCACACTGGACACAAACTGGATTTCCATGACGATCTCTTTATCCGTGGAAAGATCGCGATAGTCTTTCATGTTCCACTTTTTATCATCCAAACATTTTTCTAAGAAATTCACGTAATTCTCATTCCATGTTCCAATCGGTAATTCCGTGATGACCAATGTGGATTTCCCTTGCAAGTGGTAACATCCAGTGGTCGCATACTTGTGGTCCTCTACTTTTGTGATCGCTCCCTTAAATCCCCGATAGTAAGGTACCATGTTTTGTTCTTCGTATTCCATGGAACTGTCCTTGATCTTTTGTTTGATGCAATGGATGATTTGCTTGGGATCATAGCACGGAATGTTTGTGGCAAACCCCGTTCCAATGCCAAGAGCACCGTTTACCAAAACCATGGGAAGAATAGGTACATAATAAATGGGCTCCACACTCAACCCATCGTCGTCCAAATACTCTAATACACCATCGTCTTCTTTACGAAAGATCTGGCGCGTCAACGCATTTAGTTTGGTATAGATATACCTCTCCGATGCGCTGTCCTTCCCGCCTTGAAGACGGGTCCCAAACTGGCCATTGGGCATCAACAAGTGAATGTTATTTGACCCCACGAAATCTTGAGCCATGTTCACAATGGCACCGTTCAAACTGGCTTCACCGTGGTGGTACCCAGACTGCTCCGAGACGTAACCACTAAACTGAGCCACCTTGATTTCTTGATTCAAGTTCTTTTTGAAAGCACTAAACAAGATCTTGCGCTGAGATATTTTCAACCCATCCATCACATTGGGAATGGATCGATCGCAATCGTATTTTGAAAAGTGAATCAATTCATTGTCTATGAAATCATGATAAGAGATGTTCTGGTTCGCCACATCTAAATAACGCTTTCGGTCATATTTTACCAACCATTGCTTTCGCTCGTCAGCCTTGGTTTTGTTAAACACCTTATCAATGAGAGTGCCATCATCCTGTGCTTCTACAAACGACACTACGCGCTTTTCTTTGAAGTATTCCTTGAATTCTTTGGACGTGCTCGTCCCCAATCCCTTGTAATACTTGATTTTGTATCCCTTGCCATTTTCATTGAGTTCTTTCCATGCATCGTAATCACCTTGTGTGTAAAACTGAAGGGTTTGATTGGTTTTGGTCGCCTTCAAAATCGGCGTATTCATGAATCCAATGAATCCAGGTATTTTCAACAAGGATGGCCACAAATACGCAATGAAGTTAATACACAATCCCTTGATGTGACTTCCGTCTAAATCTTGATCGGTCATGAAAATGATCTTTCCATACCGGAGATCGTTCACATTTTGATACACTTTACTAGATTCAAGACCCATGATTTTCTTAATTTCGTTGATTTCCTTGCTCTCATTGATTCGTTTCTGGGTTTCTCCGCGAACGTTAAACAGCTTGCCCCGCATGGGATACACTCCAATCACATTGCGGTCTTCATTGGACAGTCCCGACAAAATACCCGCCTTTGCCGAGTCTCCCTCACACAAGATCAACATGGTTTGGTTGGACTTGGTCGTTCCCGCGTAATTCGCATCTACCAGCTTGGGAATACCGCGAATGTTTTTGTTTTTGTTTCCATCGGTTTTCTTCGCATTTTTCTTGTCTTTGATTTCGCTCAGGGCACATGATGTGTTCATGATACCCATTTTCGCGAGTTTATCAATCAACCCTGAACTAACTTCATAAGTAGAACCAAACTTGGACACACTCGTGTTCAAATAATCCTTCGTTTGACTGTCAAAGCTGGGATTCTCAATCACACAGTTGACAAATACAAACAACTGTTCCTTGATGACCGCCGGCTTCACGGTGACCTTCTTTTTCTGTAAGATATACTGAACCATCTTTTTGGTGATTTGATTGACCACATATTCCACGTGTTTGCCTCCCTTGCTGGTACAAATACCATTTACAAAAGACACGTGTTTGTATTCATGATGGAGGCTCACTGCGATACTCCATCGCTCTCCACCCACTTCATACAAGGTTTGCTTTTTGTCTTCTTCATTCAAGTAGAGTTGCACATAGTGCTTGAAGTCATTGACCTTGAGAGATTGTTGATTCATTTTTACCTTGACGTCCTTGGGAGTGATGCCCGCAATGTCATACACCCGACGCTGAAACAAGGCCAACATATCGGCAGTGAGACCTTGGAGACCAAGTCGCTGATAATCGGGCTTAAACGTCACGCTTGTATAGGGCTTGGATTTGCTTTTTGTGATTTTCGGTTTATGAATGACATCTAGATTCTTTTCAAACTCTTGGGAATATTTCAGTCCGCGAACATGATCAATGGTTTCTATTTTCCCATAGGTGGACCAAATGAGTACCAATTTAAAGCCGAATCCATTCTTCCCTCCGGTGATTTTCTTTTCGTTTTTGTTATAATTGGTGGACGTGCGCAAATGACCAAAGATCATTTCCGGAATCCAAATGTCGTATTCGGGATGCTTTTCCACGTCGATGCCATTTCCATTGTTGATGAGAGTGATTTGATCCTCCTTGATTTCTACTTGAATTTGAGTCACTTGTTCCCCATTGGGTTGTTGCTTCATGCGAATGTAGTGGTCGCGACAGTTGACAATGCCTTCGTCAAATAGCTTGAAGAGTCCGGGATTGTACATCATGGTTTTTTCTATGAAAGAATGACTCGTCTCGTTGCCTTGGTACACGTACATGGTTTGTTCCACATTTTCAATAGACCCAATGTATGTATCCGGGTTATCTAAAATATGCTCCTTGTCGGTTTTTTTCTGG
>MDTD01118927.1_pt1 | contig 11965 bp, 9 predicted proteins | sample 811221 | NCBI WGS metagenome assembly MDTD01 (sample SAMN05326646, study PRJNA326480) | marine metagenome | isolation source: seawater | place: Pacific Ocean: South West | collected 2011 | reverse complement strand
TTCTTCATAAAATACATAACTATAGATTTGATTGTTCGAGATTTTTTTTATCCAAAAATCATTTAAAACATCACCAGCAGTGTCCTGCTTGTGGCATTAAGAAAGAAAGCCTTGGAATATACAATAAATATTTTTCTGAATCAATCATAAAATCAATACTTATAAATTTATTTTCAAAAAAATATTTTCAAATTTTAAAAAGCTATCCAATTCAAATTCTTGTTTTAAGCGAATTTCAAAAAAACTACATAGAAAAATTAGGAATTGAAAATGATAAAATTTCTATTTACTCAAACCCTATTGATATTTCTATAAAAGAGTTTTCAGACTACGATGCAGAAAGTAATAGTGTTATATTTGCAGGAAGATTAGTTGAAAATAAAGGAATTGAGGAGATACTTAAAATTTGGAACAACATAGATACAAACAATCTAATTCTGGAAATTATTGGCACTACTGAAGATAAAATCAATATATTCAAAAAATATAATTCTAAAAAAATTAAGTTCTTAGGCCAACTTGACAACAATGAGGTTAAGAAAAAAATTAAAACTTCTAGAGCAGTCATTACTGCAACAAAACTTTTTGAAGGGCAGCCAAGAGTTCTTTTAGAAGCATCAAGCTATGGGGTACCATCAATATATCCAAATTTCGGAGGTATGAGTGACTTTTTTCCTACTGACTATTTGCTTTCGTTTAAACAATTCAATTATGAAGATTTAGAAAAAAAGATTTCAATGCTTCATGATTCAAAACTACTTTCTGATGCAAGCAAATCAATCAAAAATCACATAATTTCAAATTATTCTGAAGATTTGTTATTTGCAAAGTTTGAAAATATTCTTAAAAAAGGTGAAAATGAATAATAAATTTCCTTTAGTTTCAGTTTTAATGTCAACATTTAATTCTGAAAAAACTCTAGAAAGAGCAATAAATAGTGTTTTAAATCAATCATATAAAAATATTGAGTTTTTAATTTGTAATGATGGCTCAACAGATAATACAAGAAAAATTTTGGAAAAATATTCTAATTCATATGTACAAATTGAAATTATAAATAATGAAAACAATGTTGGTTTAACAAAGTCTTTAAATTTATTAATTAATAAATCAAAGGGAGAATACATAGCAAGGCAGGATGCTGATGATTATTCAGACCCTGAAAGAATAAAAGAACAAATAAAGCACTGTGTTGATAATAAATTTCAAGCAGTGTTTACAAGATGTTACAATCTCAATAAAAATGCTTCAATGCAAAATATTAGTTATCTAATACCATATAAACTACTTGTTAATTTTAGAAACCCTTTTGTTCATGGAACGATGTTAATAAATTCAAAAATTATCAAAACTCTTGGAGGATATGATGAAGATTTTTATTTTGCCCAGGATTACAAACTTTATAGAGATTTGATCGATAATAGGGTAAGGATAAAGAAGGAAAGAAAAATTCTTTATTATTTAAATACAAAAAACAATATTTCGAGCCTTCGAAAAAAAGAACAACAATATTATGCAAATTGTGTAAAGAAAAGAAATAAACCAAAAATGGTAATAAGCCATGATTAATGTAAAAAATCGGTGTAATTGTTGAAAGTATATCTTACAAAAATAAATGAATCTTGGATAGTAGACAAGATGAGATCAGAATTTTATTTGTCCAATCCTGAAATAACAACAGATAAACTAAAAAATGCTGACATAGTTTGGGTTATTGCACCATGGCTTGCAAATAAGTTAAAACCTAAAAAATTTAAAAATAAAAAAGTTTTATGTTCCGTCTATCACTTAGATGAGTCTCAAAGCAATAAAGAAGATATAGAAAAATTTAAAAACTTTGACCAATATGTTGATATGTATCACACAATTTCTTTAAAAAGTAAAATTCAAATTCAAAAATATACTAATAAACCAGTAATTCAAATACCTCTATGGGTTAATTCCAATGATTTTTACCCAATTTTGAATAAAAAAGAATTAAGAAAAAAATATGAACTTAGTAATAATGATTATTTGGTTGGGAGTTTTCAAAGAGACTCCCTAGCTAGCGATCTTTCAAAACCAAAACTAATCAAGGGGCCGGATATATTTTTAGAAATAGTTAAAAAATTATCTTATAAAAATGAAAATCTCAAAGTCATACTTGCTGGAAAAAGGCGAGACTATGTTATAAAAAACCTTTCGGATTTAGAAATTGATTTTAAATATTTTGAAATGGTACCTACTGAAATTCTAAATGAGTTATACAATATCCTTGATATATATGTTGTAAGCTCTAGGGTTGAGGGAGGACCACAAGCAATTGTAGAATCTGCTATAACAAAGACACCAATAGTTTCAACTGATGTAGGAGTAGCATCACAAATATTGAGTCCAACATCACTATTTGATTCAAAAAATCCTGACTCCTACTTTAGTGCTATACCCGATACTGAATTTGCAAACGAAAAAGTTAAAAAATATGAAACCCCTCAGGGATTTAAAGCATTTATAAGCTTATTATCGGATTTATATGAAAGTTAGTATTGGTTCAAAAATTGTCGAAGGCCCGTGGGGCGGTGGCAACTTATTTGTTAAAAACTTAAGTAATTATTTACTAGATTTGGGCCACAAAGTAATTTATGATTTATCAGAGCCAGATATAGATCTTATCCTACTTACAGATCCGAGAAGCCGTCGGGAATCATCATCTACTTTTAACCATATAGAAATTAATCTATATAAAAAACACATAAATCCAAATGCTGCAGTTGTTCAAAGAATTAACGAGTGTGATGAAAGAAAGAATACAAACAATATAAATAATTTTTATCTTGATGCGAGCGAATGTGCAGACAAAGTAGTTTTCGTTAGTGATTGGTTAAAAAATATTTACACCACACTTGGAATGTCAAAAGATAAAACTAAAGTCATTATGTCTGGCTCAAATAGAAAAGTTTTTAAAAATTATGATAATAAGTTAAAAAACAATAAAGTCAATATTGTTACTCATCATTGGAGTTCACATAAAAATAAAGGGTTCGAATCATATAAATTATTGGATAGTTTACTATCTAATTCAGATTGGAAAGATATTTTGCAATTTACTTACATTGGCAATACATCTACAGAATATATCCTGGAAAACTCTAAAATTATAGAACCACTTTCAGGAATTGATTTAGCCAAAAATTTAAGCCAAAATGACATTTACTTGACAGGTTCTATTAATGAACCATCAGGTAATCACCATATCGAAGCTGCTTTATGCGGTCTTCCAATCCTATATCTAAACAGTGGTGGAATTCCAGAATATTGTAATGGATACGGAGTTTCATTTACTAACTTAGAAGAATTTGAAGATAAACTCAAAATTATTATTAAAGAAAAAGATAAATACAAAAAGAATTTAGAAAACTATCAATTTGATTCAGAAAATATGAATAAGGAATATTTAGAATTATTTGAAAATTTAGTCTTAAAGAAAAAGGAAGAATCAAAAAATTTTAAAACCTCTAGAAAATCCCTATATTTATTTAGATTTAAAATTCGAAAATTAACTAGAAATTTTTCACAAGTTAATCTAAGAATAAGGATAAAAAAATTACTAAGAATATGAAAAATAACAATTTAACTCATAACTTAAATTCAAAAATAAAATTTTGTTCAGAATTTATAAATGACTTAAATTATGACAAATACTTCTTCAATCCCACCCTAGAAGGTTTGACTGAAGCAGGTAGTAAATTACAATTAGGGTTCAGCTGTTATGGGTTAAAGTTTTTTTATCTTTCAGGTCAGTGGGAGAAATTAGCTGACGATGAAAAAATAAATTGGACAAATACTATTAACGGATTTCAAACTCAAGACACTAAGTTTCCACAAAATTCTTATGTTGACAATAACTATATTTATTATTTAAATAAATTCAAAATCCAAAAGTTTTTAAAAGAATCAGTTAAAAGTTTACTTAATAATACAGGCGTTAAATCTTTTGATTCAAAAGCAGTTTTTGAAAGAAAGTCAATAAATGCAGAGACAAAACAAGCAATATCAACACTTTTTCAAGTTAGCAGTCAAAATGCTTTTCAAGTTGAGCCAGAATTTGATAACAATAATATTATTCAATATTTAAATGAACTAGACTGGTCACAGCCATGGGCTTCAGGCGCACAGTATTCATCTATTTGTGTTTATTCTTCGACTCAAAACAGTTACGATGCAGAATTGTTAAAAGATTTTTCTGATGATTTAGTAGATATTGAGACAGGGTTTTATTTCAAAGATAAAATTAAAGACAAAAGACAATTGTTTAACGGTGCAATGAAAATTATTTCTGGATTAGATTGGATTAATCATGAAATTCATTACCCAAAAAAAATTATAGATTTCTGTCTAAATAATAAACCTGTCTTTGAGGGGTGCGATATTGTTGATTATATTTATGTCCTTAACATGTGTTCAAAGGCGGTAAATTACAAGAAAGGTGAAGTAATAAAACTCTTATCAGAATTGTCCGAAGAAATGGATGTACTCTACAATAATAAAGTTGGTGGATACTCTTATTTTAAAAACAAAAGTCAAACCCATTATTATGGTGTAAGAATTACTGAGGGCCTAGATGCCCCAGATATACATGCTACTCTATTATGTACCTGGGCAAATATAATGATTTTAGAAACATTAGGACAATTAGATGAAAATTTTAAAACCCTCAAGCCTTAATTTTTTAAACTTAATATTCATACTAATTTTATTCTTATTTGGAAGAGTTTTCATGGGTTTGAATATCTCCACATTAAGACTGGGTGAGATATTAATTGGTATATCAGCTTTGATTTTTGTTTACTTTTTAATTCAAGATCTAATAAATTTTAGAAATCTATCTAACTTAGATAGAAACTTTACCATTATTTTTGCATTGATAGTTGCTCACGCACTATATTTATTATTATTTTATGGTTATGAACTTTATAATTTATATCCTTTCAAAGTCTCAAGCTATATTTGGGTTTTAGGTTTTTTCTATGTTGGTAAAAATTATAAATACAATTTTTCATCTAAAATCTCATTAATATCAATCTTTTTAGCTTTAGTTTTAAGCTACTTTAGCTCAATTTTTGGCATTACAAATGAATATCAAGATATACTTTTGAAATATACTGACAAATTTGATTATCTAAAAGCCTCGGATTTAATTATATTTTTTATTTTCTTTGTTTACTTTTTTAAGAAAAGTATTTTTAAGAATCAACTAAATTTGAATGTTTTCATTTTTTTATTTTCTATATTTTACCTACCACTTATGATGAACAAAAGTAGGGGCGCATCCATTGCCTTTATAGTATTTATTAGTTTTTTAATTTATGAATTAGTAAAGCTCAAAAAAGGTAAGAATTTTTATATACTAACGATATTGTTAAGTACATTATTATTTGTACTTTCTGCATTTATCGTTTCAAAAAGCCCATTAGAATTGGAAGAAGTTGATGATAAAGTCGTATATGTCTCAACATCAAGATATGAAAAACCAGTACAAAACACACCTCAAATAATTGATGATTATCCAATTTTATACATTGAGGGCTGGAGAGTATTTTCAAGTGATGGGAATTTAAACTGGAGGCTACAAATTTGGCAGGATGTATTTGAAGACACTTATTTAAAAAATATAGTATTAAAGGGTTATGGTTTTAACAATAAAATTCCAGCGATGGAGCCAGCATATCGCTCAGGTAATGATGGTACAAACGAAAATGTTCACAATTTTTTTGTAAACGTTTATGCTAGAGGTGGGTTAATCCATTTATTACTATATATATCTTTTTTTATCGTTTTATTTAAATCTGCAAGAGAAAAAAGTAGAGCTAGGATTCTTGCTATGTTTTTCATCCCATTAATTTTTACATCTTTTTTTGATGCATCAATGGAAAATGCTCATTATCCATTGATTTTTTATTTCTTAATGGGAAAAATAACTTATAACTAAATTTAAATAAAACTTGGTTTATTATTAATAAGATGAAAGCACTAATTACTGGTATTACAGGTCAAGATGGTTATTATCTCGCAAATCTTTTAATTGAAAAAAACTATGAGGTACACGGATTAATAAGAAGATCCTCTACATTTAACACTGACAGAATAGATGAACTTATTTCAGAGCACTCAGCAGATGGAAAACTATCTCTTTATTATTCTGATTTACTGGACTCATCTTCTTTAAATAATTTAATTAATACAATTTTGCCTGATGAAATTTATAATTTAGCAGCTCAATCACATGTTGCTGTATCATTCAAAAATCCACTTTATACTACTCAAACAAGTACAGTGGGGCCACTAACTATTCTTGAGGCAGTAAAAAATAGCGATAAACAAATTAAATATTACCAAGCCTCTTCATCTGAAATGTTTGGAGGTATCGACTCTAATTCATTAAATGAAGAATCAAAATTTGTTCCTAAAAGCCCTTATGCTGCTGGCAAATTGTTTGCACATGAAATGACAAAAATATATAGAGATTCTTATGACATTTTTGCAGTGAATGGAATTCTATTTAATCACGAATCTCCACTCAGAGGAGAGACATTTGTTACAAGAAAAATTTCAAAAGCTGTTGGTCGAATTTCTCAAGGAATTCAATCTAAATTAACCCTTGGTAACCTAGAGGCATTTAGAGACTGGGGGTTTGCTGGAGATTATGTAAAAGGAATGTATTTAATGATGCAGCATGAAAAACCAGATGATTGGGTTCTGTCATCTGATGAAACGCATACTGTTAAAGAGTTTGTCAAAATAGCATTTGAATGTGTAAATTTAAATTGGGAAGATTATGTAGTAACTTCAAAAAAATATGAACGACCTAATGAAGTAGAACATCTACTAGGAGACTCTACAAAAGCTAGAACTAAACTAAATTGGGCCCCGGAAGTTAGTTTTAAAGAACTCGTCGAAATGATGGTTGCTGCAGACATAAAGGAAGCTACTAGAGAAAAAGTTTTACTTGATCAAAATTTAATCAAACCAACATGGGAAAATCCAGCTTAGACTATATTGTCTAAAAACCATTTATAAGTTTTATTAATACCTTTTTCAAGCTTAACCTTAGGTTTCCACCCCAATTCAAAAATCTTTCTTGAATCGAGTAACTTTCTAGGATTTCCATCAGGTTTAGATGTATCAAATGTCAAAGAACCTTTATAGTCAATTTCATCTCTAATAATCTCTGCTAATCTTTTAATGGTAACCTCTTGGTTGCTGCCAACATTTAATATTTCTTCACTAATTTCATTTGATATTACAAAATTTATTGCTTCTGCCAAGTCTTCAGCATAAAGAAATTCTCTCTTTGGATTACCAGTCCCCCAAATTTTAAATTCATCATCATTATTAATTTTTGAATTATGCATTCTTCTAATTAGGCCAGGTATAACGTGACTCTCAGTTTCAGAAAAGTTATCATTGGGTCCATAAAGATTAGTCGGCATTAAGTTAGTAATGTTCATACCAAATTGTTGCTTCATAGAGTTCCCAATTTCAATTGCTGTAAGTTTTGCCATTGCATATGGAGAGTTTGTAGGTTCAAGTTTTCCAGACATTATATATTCTTCTTTAATTGGATTATCTGCATCTAAGGGGTATATACAACTGCTACCAAGATTTATTAATCTTATGTTTTTAAAGTCTTTTATTGCCTCTAAGATATTCAAATTTATTTTAAGATTTTCAACTATAAATTCAAACCTATTTGTATTATTAGCAACTATACCACCAACTCTTGCTGCAGCATTTACAATCACGTCTGGACTTTCTTCAGAGATAGTTTTGTATGTTGAATTAAAGTCAAAAAGATTTGTATCACCTCTGTTTGATGCAATAACTTGTTTATAAATATTTTTTTCTTTTAATGTTTTTACTGTAGAACTTCCTACTAACCCTTTAGAACCAAATACTAATATTTTCATATATAACTTACTATAGATTATCTATAAATTTTTGTCAGAAACCTTAAATTCAAACATATAATATTTTCATGTGTGGTTTTATAGGTACAGTTTCAAAAAATGAAATACTACATGACAAACTCGAAAAATGTAATGAAAAACTAATATGCAGGGGTCCTGATAAAAAGAAAGTCTTAGAAGCTTCAGAAGATAACATTTATTTTAAAGGAATTTTTAACAGACTGTCTATCATAGATCTTTCAAGCAAAGCTGACCAACCCATGGTGTCTCGTGATAAAAATTATATTTTGATGTTTAATGGAGAAATTTATAATCATGGGGAATTAAGAAGTCATTTAATTAAAAAAGGATATGAATTTGAATCTAGCCACTCGGATACAGAGTCGCTATTGTATTCATTTATTGAATATGGAGAAAAAACACCAGAAATGCTCAGGGGCCAATTTTCATTTATTTTTTTTGATAAAAGAAATAATATTATCTACTTATGTAGAGACAGGTTGGGTCAAAAACCATTGTACTATTTTTTAGATAAAGATACTCTAAGTTTCAGCTCAAATCTAATTTCATTAGCAAATTACTGCGGATTTAATGAAATTAACGAATCATCAATTTTCAATTATTTGAATTATGGAATTTCTACTAGTAAAGACACTATTTTTAAAAAAGTAATGAGAGTAATGCCTGGTGAGTTAATAAAAATTAATCTTTCAAAAAATACTTTTGAAAGCAATTCAAATATTTACTGGAACTTAGAAAATTATTACGATAATAAGAAATTTAATGAAGAAGAATTTATTAACATTTTGAAGGAATCAGTATTGTTAAGAACAAATTCTGACGTCCCTTTTGCTACGTTTTTATCTGGAGGACTGGACTCTACTTCAATAATAAAGGCTCAGAAAAGTATGAACTTAGATGTTAACTCATTCTCAGTTTATATGAATGAAAGTAAGTTTGATGAAAGGAAATATTGCGAGGAAGTTTCAAAAGTATATAATACTAATCACGATTATGTTCAGTTCAATGAACAAATCACATTAGAAATGGTTGATAATGTTCTAGAAACACTTGATGAGCCATTTGCTGATCCATCGTATATCCCAACATATCTTTTAAGCAATATGATATCAGAAAAGTATAAGGTTGCTTTATCAGGAGATGGTGGAGATGAACTTTTAGGGGGATATCTTAGAGTGCAAAAAGCGATGAAAAATACAAATTTTATCTCCAGCTCTTTTAATTATTTAATTTTTAATTTATATCCCGCTCAGTTTGGTACCGGTAGTACTTTTTTGTCAAAAAATACTGATATAAATACAAGATATAACTCTTTTCTTTCCGATTCAAAATTACTTAATATGTTGCAAATTAATAATGAAAATATTAAATTAAACCAATTTAGTGAAAATAAATTTAAAAACAACTATAAGCAACTGATGGCAAACGAATATAATTTCTTTTTATCACAAATGATGATGTTTAAAGTTGATAGAGCTTCAATGGCAAATTCTCTTGAGGTCAGGTCGCCATTTGTTGATAACAAATTGATAGAATATGTTTTTTCACATTCAAATGAATATTTCAATATAAATAAACCTAAGTTACCACTAAAAAATTACCTTCAAAAAGAATTTGGCCCCGATTTTTTAAATAGAAAAAAGCAAGGATTTATGTTTGATGTTGAGTCATTTGTTTATAAATATGAAGATGAATTCTTTGAAAAAATAGTATATTTACCTAAATTATTCGATTTAAATATTAAGAATATAAAAAATTTATTTAAATTTAAAACAAGAATGAATGCAAATAGAATATGGAAACTAAAAGTTTTATCTGATTACTTAAGCAAAAATTTATAGTCTTCATTCATCTGTTTTGAAATAATAGAAATATCATTTGATTTCAATATTGTTTTTACTGCATTTAGTGAAATTTTTTTTTGTAAATCATTTGAGTTTTCTAATTTTTTTAATATCTCATTCATAACCTGAGAATTTAAATCGTATAAAAAACCTGTCGTATTATGGTCAATTATCTCTTTATGATTTTTAATATTTGATGCAATAACTATACATCCTGATGACATTGCCTCTAATATTGTTTTTGGATTGCCTTCAAACTTTGACAGTGATATATAGTATTTGTAATTATTCATTTCCTTTTTAATATCGTCATTATTTAAATTATCAATAATAGATACTTTTAATTTATTTTTACTTATAAGCTCTGTAAGCCCATCTTTTTCGGGTCCAGATCCTATAATTTTTAAACTAAATTCACAATCTTTATTAAAAAAAGATATCAATTTTTTATAGTTTTTTTGCTTGTCTAATCTTCCAACAGATAAAATTTCATTTGATATTCTCGATTCAATTTTTTTGAAATTATTATCTACTATCCAATTAGGCCTTAATTTTAATTTTTCATTGTTAATTTTGTAATTAGAATTTAAAAATTTAATATCTTCTTGGCTTGTTGTTGTGTACAAATCTGAAAATTTTAACGATACATTTGTTAAATATCTTAACAAAAATCTTCTTACTAACCCATCGTTATTCAATATAGAAAATTCATACATATCATATCCGGTACGAATCAATATTTTTTTTCTGTAAAGTAATTTAGAAATTATAACCACCCAAGATCCTAGCAATTGATGTTGATGAAGTATGTCTTCATTTTCAATATTTTTTTTATACAAAAAAGGAATAAATAATGAGTATACAAATTTATATAACTTACCTTTTGTTGTAATTTTTTTGAACATTGGAACAACATTAAAATTAGGAAAATCTTTGATTAATTCTGAATCTTCTAGACCACCGTAGGTATAGAATGTGAATTGAGCATTGTTTATATTTTTAATTTTATTGTAAATTTCTAATTCTCGTTCTAAAGTTCCAGAATTGTGCCAAGTTTGCAGAGAATAATTATAGGTTAGGAATACTGCAACTTTCATATCATTTACAAATTAGTATACTAATCATAAAATTTGATAAGTAGATTTATATGACAAACATAACATACGTTTATTCAGGAAATAGAAAAAATCGATATTATCAAAAAAAATATGAAGCCAGAGAGTTTTTTTATGGCCTTAATTTATTTGATAATGAAAATATAAATTTAGAAATTATTGAACCTAAAAAAAACAATTTTCCACCAAAAATTATTTTCAGATACCTTGATAAAATATTCCAAAAAATTTTTAATTTACCAGTTTATATGAATGCGTTTATTTCTTTTGAAAATATAAAAATACTTCTAAAAACAGATAAATTAATACTTGTCAATGAAACAACCTTTTGTTCTTTGGCGCCTTTATTGTGGATAATTAAATTGTTTAAAAGAATCGATATTTACGTATTTGCTATGGGTTTATATAGCAAAAAATTAAGGTTTCCTATTTTAAAAAAATTACATTTCTTCATAATTAAATTATTTAATTGTTCAGTTAAAAAAATCATGTTTCTTGGTGAAGGAGAGCTAAAGAAAGCATTAAAGATTCATAAGACAAATAAAAATAAATTTACCCTATTTCCTTTTTCTGTAGATACAGAATTTTGGAATGATCTACAGTATGATAAAACTCAAATTAAAGATACTATTTTATTTGTTGGAAATGATGGAAATCGAAATTCTGAGCTTTTTCTTGAAGTCGTCGATAATTTAAAAGATATAAACTTTATAGCAATAACCAATATTGAAAATCTGTTAAACGCAAAACGTCCAAACCTCAACGTTTTAAAAGGTTCTTTTGGTAGCTCTAATTTAAGCGATACAGAACTAAAGCAATATTACCTGAGTTCTAAATTAGTGATTTTGCCACTTAGAGAATCCTCTCAACCTTCTGGACAAAGCGTTACATTGCAAGCTTTATCTTGTGGAACGCAAGTAATAATTTCAGACACTGAAGGCTTCTGGGACAGAAACAATTTTAAAAACAATAATAATATTTACCTTGTAAAAGAAAATAATTATAAGAGTTGGTCTGATAAGATTAATCAAGTTTTGTC